>ENA-OSET01000053-OSET01000053.1-sediment-metagenome-genome-assembly--contig:-NODE-53-length-128482-cov-13.429820_pt1 | contig 128482 bp, 114 predicted proteins | sample MGYA00237882_ERZ534229 | MGnify/ENA primary metagenome ERZ534229 (study PRJEB26408, sample SAMN06266212) | sediment metagenome | isolation source: Hudson Canyon methane seep mesocosm | place... | reverse complement strand
GCTGCCTCCCGTAGGAGTCTGGACCGTGTCTCAGTTCCAGTGTGGCTGATCATCCTCTCAGACCAGCTAGAGATCGTAGACTTGGTAGGCCATTACCCCACCAACTATCTAATCTCACGCGGGCTCATCCAATAGCGAAAGGCTCCGAAGAGTCCCCTCCTTTTCCCCGTAGGGTGTATGCGGTATTAGCAGTCGTTTCCAACTGTTGTCCCCCACTACTGGGTAGATTCCCACGCGTTACTCACCCGTCCGCCGCTCTACTCTCACCGAAGTGATTTCGCGCTCGACTTGCATGTGTTAGGCCTGCCGCCAGCGTTCAATCTGAGCCATGATCAAACTCTTCAGTTTAAAATCATTCGATAACTACCAAAAGGCAATCATCTAATTTGTGCTCAGACGCATTTGTATCAAAATCTTACTTTCATAATATTGTGAGACACTTACATCTGATAATTCAATGTGCTGAATCATTCTGCAAGTGCCCACACGCATTGCTTGATTACTTTGTTAAAGAGCTAATCGGCGAGGGCTTGCCTCAAACCGAGATGCGCATTATACGCATCTAATCTCGCTTGTAAACACTTAATTTTAAAAGTTTTTACAAGCTTGGTCGCTGATGAAAAACCTCGGCTTTTCCGACCCTCTTTCGCGCTTCGCCGTAGTGGCTTGTCCCGAGAGAGAGGCGCATTATAGGCATCAGACTCGGACTTGCAAGTGATTTAATTGATAAAGTTAAAATAAATAAAAAGCCGCCTAAAGGCGGCTTTTTTATGGGCAAATTGCGCTAATAAAGAACAGCTGACCGACCCTATGAGGCTATTGATAGCAGCAACCCCCAATTAAGGGCCGCCATTTCCGCCGAACAACTCTTTTAGAGCGAGAAGTTTCTCTGAATCTCAATATGAACCGCCCGGCTTTGACCGGTAAAATATCGATAATTGCCAAAGGCAAAATCCGCTCGGTCGGCGTAACGACGATCAAGCAAGTTACTTATACGCGCACTTAATTGCCAGGCACCCTCACCAATACGCCCAGTAACACGCGCGTTTAACAAACTATGCCCTGCGTATTCATGTTCATTCTGCGGATCTAGGTAATAATCGCCTAAGTAAACCCACTCAAGCTCAGATGAGTATCTCGCGTTTGGCGCCCAGTTCAGCCGTGCCGAGTGATTGAGCCTTGGCGCGGTATCGATGTCATTGCCATTTATGGGGCTGCCGACCAATGCAGGATTGTTTGCATAAGTATGCTCAGCCCAACTACTCGCCATAGAATAAGAAAGAGATTCACTTATTGCATACTGCATAGAAAGCTCTACACCTCGGTGATCAGTTTTCCCACCATTGATGTTGTAGCCGTCTGAGTCTCGGAAAATGAAGTCATCCTTCTCCATGTTAAAGAGCGACAGTTCGTAACTACCTCGGCCCACCAAGCCGCGCACCCCCAGCTCAAAGCTGGTTAAACTCTCAGAATCTAAATTGGCAAGCTCCTGACCTTTCTGCAAACGATAGAGCTCTGTTGCCTGCGGCGCCCTATATGCCTCTGCAACACGGATAAAAACTCGAGTTTGATTCCCCAAGTTCCATAGCGCACCCATTTGATAACTTATATTATTAAAATTGTCTTCGCGATCATCCGGGCGAACAAATCTACAGCCGCGAGGGCTCCCAAATATCACGCAGAGTTCACCATTATCTTTGGTGTCTCCAGCGATCATCTTATTGTCATAATCGTAAACTAGATGCTCATATCGCAAGCCCACATCAAGCAACACGCTTTCAGTTGGTCGGAATTCGAGATTTGCAAATAGTGCCCCCATTTCACTGTCAACGCTATAATCATAATGCTTACCCGATGGAATGCTGGCGCGCAAAAAAGCACTCGAGCTGTCAGTGTCATTATTTTGAAACTCAAGTAAATCGCCACTAGCGCCCTCAAAGTCAGCACCTAACCAAAGCGTGGCGTCACTGAATGGAGATGATTCGAATACAGCTTGAAGGCCCGCACTTTTATGTTCGTTATTTTCCTGAGCCTGACCCGGCAAATAGTGCTGCAGGAACTTCATCTCACTTTGACGTACGTAAGGCGTGAACGCAATTTTGCTCTGTGGCGACAACTGGCGCTCCCAGCGGGAAGCAATACGCAGGGAAGCTGCATCCCGAAACGCCTCAGGGTTCGGATTCGACTTCCTCAGCACACTGTCGCGATAGGCATATTTGCCCTGAACAAACCCCGCTGTTTCCTGATTGAGATTAGTCGCTGAGAACGTGCTTACTGACAGCCAATCACCAAACTGAGACTCCAATTTGAAACTTACCTTCTGCTGATCAAAGCCAGAGTTATCTTTAAAACCACCGTCACTCGCAGAATTAATGCCGAGCTGCCAAGAATGCTCATCACCCGTCTGCCCCAGCGCTAACTTGCTACGGTAATAATCATTTGGGCCCGCTTCGATGCTAATACTAGCCCGATCCCTTGGCGCAGCCGACAATACATTCACCACGCCGTGAAGCGCATTGGAGCCATAAAAAACGGAGCCCGGGCCACGCCATACTTCAATCCTATCGGCCTGCTCAGTATTTGCTTCAAACAGCTGGTTTACGTTGCAAAACCCAGTCGCCCGAAGCGGGATACTGTCCTCCGCCATTTGAAATTCACCGCAACTGCCAGCACCTGTAAGCACGGGAGAGCGAATAGCCGTCAAATGCTCCTGCCCGTTACCTCGGCTAATCCAAGTGCCGGGCACCCGCGCTAAAGCTTCACTAATATGCGTATGGGCGACGGTTACAAGAGATGCCTCACTGACAACGCCAATGCCCCCAATTAATTCAGCACTTGATTGCAGGTCTCGATGGCCTGTAACCACCAAGGTTTCCAATGTTTCTGCGGCAATCGTCAACGGAGACGACACCAATGCGATATAACCAAACCACTTCATTCGCGATTAACCTTTTACTAGTCAGCATTTAAAAATTCGATGGAGAATATCGGGAATTAGCCCAGCTGTACATCACCCAGAAGTGCCAGGCCCAGACATAATACCCATTGCAGCCCTATCCCGAGGGCGGCTAATTGATATCGAAAGACACTGTAAGATCGGCCAAACTGCCTTTTTGCCAACATTCATAAAACTCATCGGCCATTTTCTTTCCCTGCTCCACCACCTGTTCCCAGCGGGCAATCCTCGAGTCATTATCTAGATTTTTAAAATCGTCTCTATCAGGTATTTTCCCTCCAGGCAGGCTCGCCACTAAAGATTTACTGGGGGAAATCATAACCACATTGTCGAGATTACGGCTCGACACCCGTCGCCACGGCGTGAATTTATCAAACCAGCCCGCGGATAAATGCGAATAAAAATGAGGGTAAAGAATTAGCCCGTCAGGGGCATCAAATTTGAAGTCAAAATGATAATCAATAAATCCGCCATCACGATACATACCATCCGGCGCACCCTCTATGTTGCGAATGCCTTCCATCACTAGCGGAATAGAACCGCTGGCCAAGATCGCATCAAGCATATTGCGCTCAGTTAACGGGATTTGATGCGTCACAAAATCATCGAAGTGGAAGCCCCCATTCTGGCCGCCATCGGGTGAGAATACTGTCCTTTCAAAGAAATGGCGCAGGCGCTCTCGCGACGACAAATTGCCCAAAGCCGTAGCAAGTAAACCAGCACCCAAGAGAATCTTATTTTCAGATGCCAGCAAGCCTTTGCTGCGCACAGCTGAAAGGTTCGTTTTCCAGACCGGGTTATGAATAAGTTCAGAGATGCCATTAGCACCTAATACTTGGGCAAGAATCTTTCGCCCTTCTTCGGTGACTTCGGCAGGGGAGGGTGTGGTTTCATAGCGCTGTTGAATATACGCCTGCTCAAAACGCTGAATAGCCGCAACGTTATCATTCACACCATAGGCGATGTGACGCCAAGCACCGGCAGAAGAGCCCAGAGTGTATATAGGTTTTCGACGGCCCTTGAAAAATTCACCGGCTAACATTTGATCCAAAGCCGACAAGATCAGCCACTTTGGGCCACCAGACGCGCCAACCATACTGCCAATCAAGTCAGAACTCAGGCCCTGCTGCTGAATGAGCTTAGCCGCGCCTACGCCTGCCTGCAAAGTGAAATGTTCGGCTCGATGTGTCGATGGCATAATAATAGACTCTCTTGTCCAGTTTGAGGCGCGCCACATTAAACATCATTTTTTACTGCCGCTGCAAATAACCATCATCTATGTCCGTCATAGCGTCACCACCGGCTTCAAACGCTTTTTTCTGAGCAAATAGAAGGAAAGCCGACGGCACAAAATAGAAAGAAACCAATGTGGTTAGCACCGTTCCGCCAGCAATCGCAATCGCAAAAGGTGGCCAGAAGCCCCCTCCCGCAACGATTAGGGGTAAAAAACCACCTACGGTAGTAATGGTGGTAGAACTGATGTGTCTGGAGCACTGCACAACCGCTGCAACAATTTGATCCACCCCTCCATCGACGGCTTCATTGTTGGCTTTCAATTCTGCCAAGATAACTATTGCAGCGTTAATGGCCAAACCCACTAAACCCAGCAGACCGATAATCACGGTAAAACCAAAAGGGTGACCAAAAACAAACACACTGAGCAAACCTAGACCCGCTGCTTGAATTGCCACCGCAAAAATAATACCGCTCAGCCTGAACGAATTAAAAGACAGCACCACCACCAGCACCAATAAGACCAGAATGACACCAACAGAGGACATCAATTTACTAACGGCACTATTCCGCTCAGCACCCTCACCACCTAGCTCAAGTCGATAACCAGGGGGCACCGAAAAACCCGCTGCATTAAGTCGAACACTTACCGCTTCCGCAACGCTCGCAGGCAAGACTCCGTCGCGCATGTAACCTTCTATCGTATTTAAACGCTGGCCATTGCGCCGAGGTATCGCTCCCCGCACAGGTTTCAAGTTCAAAGACCCGATGGCACTCAAAGGTATACCCGAGAACTCCTTACCAGAATCAAACCTCTGGTCACGAGTGTCTGGAGGCACAAAATTCAATCCCTCTAAAGCTTCCAAGCTATTCCGATCTGAAGCCTTGAAACGAATCCGAATGGGCAGCGATTGTGTTGACTCTAAAACCGAGCCCTGCACCACCCCGTCAATGGAGTTTTGCAGTTGCGCCGATAGATCCCGTAAAGCTAAACCGCTCTGACGACTTAACTCTTCATCGACGTTGAACCAAATCTTAGGAACGGCACCGCTCAGGGTTGCACGAGCATGTATCACATCTGGCGTTTCGAGCATGACTCGGCGCACTTCATCTCCCAGCTCTTTCAAAACTGTTAAGTTGGGACCGTATAGTCTGAATTCTATAGGTGCAGTAACGGGCGGCCCCTGCTCCAATTTTCTCACTAAAATTTGAGCCCTAGGAAAAGCTTCATCCAAACTAATCTGTAACAGGGGGATCAAACGGTTGGCAGCCTTGAAGTCTTTGGCGGTAATCATCGCCTGCGCATAGTTCGCACTGCCGTCTCGGTTTTCCATTAAATTATAATAAAAAGATGGGGCACTCGCACCCACAAACCATTGCTGTGAAATAATATCCGCTTGCTCAGCCAGCACTCCAGAAACTTTGCGAGAAATTACTCGCGTAGCATCGATACTGGCATGGGAAGGCAAATAAACTTCCACATGAAACATGTCTCGATCGGAAGCAGGAAAGAACTGCTCCGTCAATTGACTCGCGGCGAAAAATCCCAAGGCCGGCAACAACATCACCGCTAACACTGTTCGACGAGGGTATCTTAGAGCCCAGTAAAGTGAGTTTTTGAACCACTCGGCAAGCTGAGGCGACTTTAAGCCATTCTGCCACCAACGCGCTCGCTTCCCACCAGAGTTTTCAACTCTCAAATAACGCCCCGCCAACCCGGCAATCACCGTATGAGAAATCAGGTAAGAACCAATCAAAGAAAAAATTACCGAGAGCGCAATCCCCCCCACAAATTCCCCTGCCGCGCCCGGCATTAGAACAATGGGGAAAAATGCCAAAATCGTTGTTAATGTGGATCCCAACAAAGGCATCCACAAGTGCTTAACAGAACGGAGTACCGCGTCGACGGGCGTCGCACCACGGTTGCGCTCACGTGCAATGGAATCGACCATTACAATCGCATTGTCCACCATTATTCCCAAGGCAACAATCAAACCAGTTATGGACATTTGATGAATGGGCAAACCGTAATATTTCATCACAGCTAAAGTAAACATAACGGTAAGAGGTAAGGCTGCCGCGACAATCAATGCAGAACGAAGACCTAGGGTAAAAAACAACACCACTAGAATAATGGCAAAGCCCATACTGATATTAACAAACAACTCACCGAGACGGTTTTGCGTATATTCGTTCTGATTAAACAGCGCTTTCACTTCGACGTTGGCAGGCAGCAGTAATTTGAACTCGTCCACCGCAGTCTCAACTTCTTGTGTCCAGTAGTCGACTCTGCGATCGGGCAACATCCGCACCCCCACCACAACACTTCTCCCACCATCGACAAGCGCGATACTTGCCGCAGGGGTTTTTTCTTGTCGTTGCACACTCGCCACATCACCCAGCCTAACATTCAGCCCATCGCTAGTGAGTAAGGGGATACGACGAATGCGCTCCATGTCTGAGAGCTCGCCGGATACTTCTACGGCCATACGATTGTATTTGTTTTGCAGTTGGCCAGCCGCCACCTTTGCATCGGCCTGGCCAACTGCATTTGACAATACCGCTGCGCTTAAGCCTAGGCTCGCCAATTTCGCGCTATTTGCCTCAACCAAAATTTCTTCTTCGGGCTCTCCGTAAACCCCTACTAACTCAGTTCCAGACACTCCCCGCAAACGGCTTTCTAATTCTTTTGCATACCTGCCTAGGATTGATATTTGCGGCTCACTCACGCCCTTCCACACAAGAGAGTACAAAAGTGTGTAGGCAAAACCTCGGTTATCGTCCAGTTTTGGAACCTGGGCGCCCTGCGGCAATTTTTGTCTCGCTTCCTGAAGTAAATCTCTCGCTCGCGACCACACCACGGGCTTTTCCCGCTCACCAACAGCGTCAATGAGCTCGATAGTAATCACCGACATGCCCGCGCTTGAGGTGGATGAAATTCGGCGAATCTCTGAGAGCTCCCGCAATTTATTTTCTAATGGCTCAGTTACCAAGGCTTCTACACGCTCAGCTGAAGCGCCGGGGAATGGCGTATTTACGATTGCCAATCGACCGGTTATACGAGGGTCTTCCGCGCGAGGTAAGGTTGATAGTCCCCCCATACCCGCCACCAAAATCACAGCTATCGTCAGAGCCACCAATCGCCCATTATTCACAAATTGCTGAATCATGACCTTAACCCTTATCGCTCAAGAGTACCGTTTGACCAGGAGCAAAACGGTGTAAACCACCGTCTACAATAATCTCTCCTGGCTCAATTGCGCCCTTGATAAACACATGCGACTCGCTTGCATACTCCACTTGAATATCTCGCGCTTCAATCTTAAAAGTTGAGGTGGTCGCGGCAATTGCCTCAGAAGAATTTGGCACTAATGCGTAAGCCCTCCACATGCCTCGTACACCATCCGTTATTGCCCCCACAGGAACCCAATAACCCTCGCCCTGCACTGTTTCCTCAACATTCAAATAAATTAGATCCCCATCGATACCCTTAAAAGCTTCTGGTAAGGCTAGGCGAACACTTACCGTGCGAGTAACGGGGTGAATATCCGCACCAATAGCCAATACAACGGCATCGAATATTTCATCGTGTAACTGCACTGACATAACCAGTCCCGGCAGTAATTTTTCAATTCCTTTTACAGGAACCCCCACGTAAGCCTCCATTTGCCCTTGCTGCTGAAGGCGAACAATCGCCAAACCCGCACCAGCCACAGAACCCTGATCAGCAAAACGTCGAGTCACCACGCCTGAAAAAGGCGCTTTCAATACGGCCTTGCCAATACGACTTTGCACCGCCGATTGAGCGGCTTCCAGCTGCACGAGCTTGGCTTCCAATGATTGTTTTTCAGTACTGAGCTCATCCAAACGTTGAGCAGAGGAGAAACCACTCTGCTTTAGGGACCGCTGCCGCTTTAAGCTATTTCGACTCAAATTCAAACGTGCTTTGGTTTCCACCAGCTGAGCATTCAAGCGACGCTTCTCAATATTGAGCAACTCAACATCCAACTCAGCTAAGAGCGCGCCCTTTAAAACAATATCACCCTCATCCACCAGTACTCGAGCCACCTTACCGCCTAGCTCAAAGCCTACATCCGCATGTTGGCGAGCACTCACTACGCCTGTATACCGTCTTTTCACTTGTCGGTCAGTTTTTTTAACTAAAGTGAGATGAGCCGCCGTATGTAGATAAATGGGCTTTTCGCTTGCGTCACCCGCACTGATGGAAGCTTTAGCCCAAAGCGCAACGAGCAACAACAAAATCGGCGCAGACAGCAGCGCAACCCTAGAGGATCTAGCAGATTGAAAGAATGGGGTAATAGGCATATCGATGACTCCAAGCCACGCAAAACTGGACGGTCCAGTCTAGATTGACTGAAGTATAGCCAAATCAAACTATACAGTCCAGTTTGATTTTGCTATCAACTTTCCTTAAACTGCCGGCATGACAAATATTGAAGCCCCAACTAGCATTTGCTCAGCGATGCCCCTCGGACCAAAAGGTCGCACTCGCAGCTTGGCAAAACGACAGCAGATACTCGACTCTGCCAGCCACCTATTCATGGAAAATGGCTACGACGGCGTCAGCATGGACAGCATTGCGAAAACCGCCAATGTGTCAAAACAGACTCTCTATAGTCACTTTGGGAAAAAAGACGAGCTCTTCCGATACTGCATCGAAAGCCGATGTATCACCTCCATGATGTCACCCCGCTTATTCGATGAGAGCTTGTCCACCGAGGTGGTTCTTTTGGAGCTCGCAGAACATTTCGCCAACTTAGTGATGAGCGACGACGGTGTTAAAATATTACGTATTTGCGTAGCAGGCGCTGAAAAATACCCCGAGGTTTCCGAGCTATTCTTCCAAGCGGGTCCAGAGACCCTAATTGATTTATTCAGCTCTTACCTGAAACGCAAGGTAGCAAGTAATGAGCTAAAAATTGACAACTGCCGTTACGCCGCCTGCCAATTTCTATTTATGGTTAAAAGTGAACAGGCATTACGTGCGCTTTTAGGGCTACCTAAAACCCTTAATGAAACCGAAATAAAAGAATACCTACGAAGTACGGTGCAACTCTTTCTAAAAGGTTACTCTGCCTAACTAGTCGACGCTGGGCCATTAGCGTAGTAGCGTCCACAGCCCAATGGCCACAAAACCTAAGCCCGCGATGGTATTAAGCACCTTCTCGCTCAACACATCACTGAGCAAGCTGCCCGCCAACACCCCCAGACCCGAGGCCAGAATCAAAGCCAAGGAAGCACCAACAAACACCGCCCACTTACTCACATCCTTATCTGCCGCAAACAGCATTGTCGCCAATTGTGTTTTGTCACCCAGCTCTGCAATAAATACGGCCGCGAATACGGTTCCTATCACTTTGATTTCCATAGCCATCCACATTGATTAGTTTTCTGAACATAGTTTCTTTTGGATCGAAATATATTGTCATTTTTTACCAAAAGGCGATTAAATATTGCCCAAAGAGTAGGTATAATGCCCTCCCTTTTTCATTCAGTCATACACTGAATAACCCTGCATAAATAGAGGCTACACCTTGCAACTAGAACACGCCAACACCGAGCAACTACGCCAGTGGGAACAAGAGCTAAATGTCGAATATCAGTCTATTTTACAGCAAGACTTAAAATTAGACCTGACCCGAGGCAAGCCATCAGCAGAACAACTATCACTCAGTGACGCACTCGACGGCATCTTGGACGGCAATTACAAAAGTGCTGACAATACTGACGTTAGAAACTACGGCGGTCTAGACGGCATCGGTGAAATTAAACAACTGGGTGGGGACCTCCTAGGGCTTCCCAGCACGGAAATACTTGCAGGGGGCAACTCTAGTCTCAGCCTGATGTTCCAGGCAATGTTACACGCCGTTCACTTTGGCTTTAACGGCCCTGACAGTGCATGGAAAAACACAAAAGGCGCACGCTTTCTGTGCCCAGTGCCCGGCTACGACCGTCATTTCACGGTTTGCGAGCGACTTGGCATTGAGATGATTCCCGTGCACATGACTGCAAGCGGCCCCGACATGGACGAAGTTGAAGCCATGGTTGCGCATGATGAGCGAATCAAAGGGATGTGGTGTGTACCCAAATACTCCAACCCCACCGGAGTAGTGTACAGCGACGAAACCGTGGAACGCATCGCCAAGTTGGGTAACATCGCGCCAGGCAATTTCCGCGTATTTTGGGACAATGCTTACGCCGTTCACGACCTGAGTGAAAACGCTCCGGTGCTAGCCAACATCATGAACTACTGCCGCCAACACAACACCGAAGACAGCATTTTGCAATTCGCTTCCACTTCAAAAGTCACTTTGGCTGGAGCAGGAGTCGCCTTTATGGGAGCGAGTGAGAGCAACTTAAAGTCCTTCAAGGAAGTACTCGGTGTCTCCACCATCGGCCCAGACAAAATCAACCAACTGCGCCACGCTCGCTTCTTCCCGAACATTGAAAGCGTTCGTGAACACATGAAAAAGCATGCGGCTATCATCAAACCTAGATTCCATTCCGTGTTAAAGCATCTAGATGACGCATTTGGAAATAGCGACTTGGGTCAATGGGAAAGTGCTGATGGGGGGTATTTCATCTCATTCGATTCTCGCCCTGGTTTAGCCAAGGAAATTGTCAAACTCACCAGCGAGGCTGGAGTTAAGCTGACGCCGGCGGGCGCCACCTTTCCTTACGGCAAAGACCCAGAAGATCGCAACATACGATTAGCACCTACCGTTCCCTCTGTAGAAGAAGTAGATGCAGCTATGAAGGTATTTGTCACTTGTGTGAAGCTAGCTTCTGTAAGACAAGCACTAGCATAAACAAGAAGTAGAAGTACTCTCCAAATTGTCATGGTGAGTACTTCTAGCAGAATTACTGGAGCAGCAGGAAAAGGTAAGGACTCGCTTGGGCGCAATAGGCAGAGCACCTGAGGGCTACGGTCTAACTACGACCAAATGTTACGAGAGAAGCAAAGGAGTGCAAATATAGGTCAAAACGCTCCCGCTTCCACAGGAGCAAAAATCAACTAGCTATGCTAATACATCCGTAGCAACACGGTAGTTTGGATCTTCCACCACGTTCACTTCACAAAGATTGCCCGCTCGCTTCAACAACTTGCGACACTCAGGGCTTAAATGACGCAAGTGCAAATTCTTCCCGGCGGCCTGGTAACGCTCTGCCAGACCATCAAGCGCCTCAATTCCAGAGTGGTCACTCACTCTAGACCGTTGAAACTCAATGACAACATGCTCTGGATCTTCTTCAGGGCTAAACAACTCTTTAAAGTCTGCAACAGAACCAAAGAATATCGGCCCACGGAGCTCATACACTTTTTGACCTTCGTCATCGATATAGCTGTTTACCGCAATATGCTTTGCATGCTTCCAAGCAAATACCAATGCCGAGACGATGACACCAACCACTACCGCAATCGCCAAATCAAAATACACCGTTACGCCAGACACTAGAATTAACACGAATGCATCTGACATTGGAATTTTGCGAATGATTCGGAAGGAGGACCACTCAAATGTACCCAACACTACCATAAACATAATACCCACTAGAGCGGCCAGTGGAATCATCTCAATCAGCTGGGCACCAAATAGAATTAACGCAAGCAACATAAGCGCCGCAGTAATGCCCGACAATCGGCCACGACCGCCAGAATTAATGTTAATCATGCTTTGGCCAATCATTGCACAGCCACCCATGCCGCCAAAGAAGCCATTCGTAACATTCGCAAGACCTTGACCAACACACTCTTTGTTACCGCGACCACGAGTATTGGTAATTTCATCAATTAGAGTGAGAGTTAACAAAGACTCAATCAGACCAATAGCAGCAATAATAATGGCGTATGGGAAAATTATTCTAAAAGTCGAAAAGTCGAAGGGCACCATAGGAATCGCAAAACTCGGAAGCTCGCCTTTCAAGGTGGCGCTCGCGGCTTCTTCCGCAGGCAACATATCTCGAACGAAATCAATCACCGTCCGGGCTTCCAAGTCCAAACCAATTACCGTGAGAGTAACGACCACAATGGCCACCAAGCCCGCGGGAACTGCCGTCGTTAACTTTGGTAAGAAATGCGTAATCAACATCGTTACTGCGATCAAACCAACCATGACATATAGAGGGTCACCGCTCATCCAGGCCATCACCCCACTGGCGTCTTTTTCCTGGAATTGACCTAGCTGTGCCATAAAAATAACAATAGCTAAACCATTTACAAAGCCAAGCATTACTGGGTGCGGCACCATGCGAATAAACTTACCCAGTTTGAATACACCGGCCAATATCTGAAATAAGCCAGCCAACAAAACAGCCGCAAACAAAAACTGCACGCCATTTTGCGCAACCAGTGCCACATAGACCACCGCTGTTGCACCCGTTGCTCCTGAAATCATTCCTGGGCGTCCGCCAAAGATTGACGCCACCAGCCCCATAATAAAGGCCCCATATAGGCCCACCATAGGTTCAACACCGGCCACAAAGGCAAAAGCCACAGCCTCAGGCACCAAAGCTAAGGCGACTGTAGTACCGGACAAAACGTCGTTTTTTATGTTGTGTTTGTTGCTGGTAATTAAACTAAACATACTGGGCTCTGATAATAAGCGTGGAAATTCAGCCAATGGCCAATCGGGCGCGCATACTACCAAACCCTAGCACTACAGTCCAAAGGTTGTACATAAAGCGTGCAAATATCTGATGAAAGGAAACGTTTGGGCGCTAATGATGATGAACGTGAGAGTGTGGCATGCCAGTGTAGATCGTCCAGCAACCAAAACCTATAATAATAAGCGCAAACACGCTACGAATATTACGGTTTTGAATGACGGTTTTTATACGCTCAGCCATAAGGCCGCCCGCCAATACCGCAGGCAATGTGCCCAAGCCAAAGGCCACCATTACCGCCGCAGCCTGATAAGGGCTTGCTTGTGCCGAAGCATAGGCCAGCGCGGAATAAACCAAACCACAAGGTAACCAGCCCCAAACAGCACCCAAGAGTAAGGCTTTTGGCGAGCTTGATATTGGCATTAAGCCTTTCCCCAGGGGCTGCACGTAACGCCACAAATAAGCGCCACCCCGCTCTAAGAACGTAAGGCCTCGCCACCAGTTGGCCAAATACAAACCCATGGAAATTAACAGTATTCCTGCAATGACCCTTAATATGTCATAGGCCCCCAAAAGGTAACCCAGAGAACCAAACAAAAAACCAATAAGGCCGTAACTCAAAATTCGGCCAAGGTTATAACTCAAAAGAATAGTGAAACCCTTCGCCCTAGAAGAATCACTTATACCAAAACTAAGCGCTCCCATAATGCCACCACACATGCCAATACAGTGCGCCCCCCCTAAAAAACCGAGGCCAAAAGCGGCGGCAAGGCTTGCAGCATCAATCACGTTTTATCGTTCTCAGTTTGTGGTTCGGGTTTGGGCTTAGTGTCATCGTCAAAGAGAATTCTCTGCCCTTCGGTATCCAAATCGTCGTACTGGCCACTTTTGATGGCCCAGGACAAAAAGCGAATGGCCAAAACTAAAAAAACCAGCACAACAGGAATCAACAAATACAAACTGTCCACAGCCGCTTTTCTCCTCTAATTGTTCCGCTTTAGCGATTCAGTCTCAATGCGTTCAATGTCACCACCAAGGAACTCGCCGACATACCAATTGCCGCAGCCCAGGGGGGCACCATACCAAGCGCCGCCAAGGGCAGTGCCAAGGCGTTGTAACACAGTGCCCAGGTGACATTCTGACGAATGATTATACGTGTTTTCAAGGCAATGCCGCGCACTCGAGCTATTGCCGGCAAATTATTGTTCAGTAATACAGCATCGGCGCGAGTTTGGGCCAGATCGGAGGCGGCCCCCATGGCTATACTCACATCTGCACCGGCGAGCACCGGCGCATCATTAATACCGTCACCTACCATTAGTACTCTCTCGCCTACAGCTTGCAGACCATGAATACGCTCAAGCTTGTCGGCGGGTTTTGCACCCGCTTGAAAATCTCGAATGCCCAAGTCCTCCGCTAGTACAGCCACAGCGGATGATGCATCACCACTCAACAGCTCTGAATTAATCGATTCCCCCGCACAGTAATTTAACAGTGGCTTTATGCCACTACGCACAGAATCAGATAAACCAAACCAAGCTATGGGTCCATCTTCGGAGCCCAACAGTATCCACTGTAAATTTCCTTCCGGCAGTGAAGCGCTGAAGTTCGGTTGAACAGCGTCAGAGAAAATCTTGCTAACAAATTCTATGGAGCCGAAACGGTAGCATTGTTGGTCGATCTGTCCCTCAACCCCCTCCGCGGTATATTGACGAATGTCACTTGCGGAAAAAGTCTCCGTAGTCTCCGCTAAAAACGCCGAGGCAATAGGGTGGTTCGCGTTTTTTTCCAATGCAGCCGCCAAGGCCATGCACTGTCGCTCATCCAACTGCCTTTGAGTGGGGATGCAATGTTTCACCCGCAACTGCCCTAAGGTAAGCGTACCTGTTTTATCAAAGACAATGCGACTGATGTCTGCCAGTGATTCCAAGACATGTGCGCGAGTAATCAATAAACCCTGCCGCCTTGCGGCTGATGTCGCCGCGGCCAGCGCAACTGGAGTTGCCAGCGACAAGGCACAGGGGCATGTCACCACCAATATAGATAACACAATCCAAAATGCCTGTTCGGGCTCATGGAAATACCAAAATGTACCCACCAACAAGGACAAGATAAGTACTGCCGCGACAAAATAAGCCGCAATTTTATCGGCAAGTGTTTGTTGCAGCGGCTTTTCAAGTTCTGCGCGGTTTACTAACTTGTCGATAGCCGAGAGTGTTGTATTCTGCCCTAAGGCGGTTACCCGCACCTCCAAAACAGATTCGGTATTTAAGGTCCCCGCAATTACGAAGTCATTAATATTCTTGCGCAGAGGTTTCGCTTCACCCGTCAACAATGCCTCTTCAACACTGGAGCTGCCCCGCAGCACACAACCGTCACTGGGAAATATTTCGCCAGCCCGAACCAACACCCTGTCACCAACAAGCAAGCTCTTCAATGGTACGGCAGTGGGTTCAGACTCAGAGTCGGTCATTCTATTAGCCGTAAAGGGCAGAAGCTGCGACAAACTACCCATGGCTAAGCTGTTAGAGTGGCGAACCCTCATCTCAAGGTAGCGCCCCACTAATAGGAAAAATGTGAACATCGATACCGAGTCAAAATACACCTCACCACTATTGGTCAATGTTGAATAAACACTGGCAAGGTAGGCTCCAAGAATGGCGAAAGATACGGGCACATCCATATTGAGATGCCTGAGCTTTGCATGAGCCAAGCTCCGGCGTGCCGCTTGGAAAAATGGCTTCGCACTATAAAATACCACTGGCGTAGCGATGAGCAAACTCAGATAACGCAATAAATTTTGCATACCCTCGCTAATGCCTTGCAGGCCTCCAGCGTAAAGAGCGATCGCCACCATTCCAACCTGCATCATGCCGATGCCTGCCACACCTAAGCGCATAAGAGATTGACGGTTTTCTTTTTTCCTCGCCTGAAAGGCTTTCTCATCAGTGGCAGGACTGGGTTCGTACCCAATGCGTTGACACTCAGACATGATATGAGAAAGATTTTGAGTTTCGTTAGACCAGCGAATAAGGCAGCGATGGGTGCTTGCATTGACAGTGACCGCTGTAACACCAGGCATACTGGCCAACTGCTTTTCCAAAAGCCAAACACAGGCGGCACAAGTAATTCCTTGAATTAGCAGCTGAGCCTCTCGCTCACCGTTTGCTAAGTGAGTAACAAAATCAGCCTGCACTTCCTCGAGATCGTACACATGCCATTGGTGTTTTGTGGCGTCTCTCGGACGCTGGGCATGCTCACTGCGAAAGCGATAGAAGTTTTCTAAACCACCGCCCACAATTGACAGAGCAACAGCCTGGCAACCTGGGCAGCACATAGCCTGCGCTTCGCCGGAGATATCTACCGTCAAGTTTAAATGTTGTGGGATCGGCAAACCGCAATGGTAGCAGTCTTCTGCTAATTCCAGCGCGGCATCTGGCATACCTACTGCCCTAGCAACAGGCTCTCGCCTTGAGAGAAATCGATGCGCCCACTCAGGCGCCAACTAGATTCAGTATCTGCCGCTATTGGTTCAATACGGACATACCAACTGTGATCGATATCGCGCTCTAAATCACCGCGATAAAACAGATTATTACTGCGCTTCAATATTAGCTGGCGATCGTATTTTTCACTCGCCGGATGGCTCAAGCTGAGAGTAAGAGTTTCGACCAAGGCCCTGTCAGATTGCAACTGAAGAAATACTTCTCCCGTGGCTCGATCAAAACGAAGCTCTCCTTTAAGACCTAAGGCTTGCGCTAGCATGTCTTTCTCAAAAGACTGGTTGATCGTCCTACCCTCTTGATAATAGTTATCGATGACAACGTCGTCAGCATGCTTAAAGGCCGTTGACACAAAGAATAGACTCGCAACCACCACTACAATAAGCGGCGCAAATACAAACCACCCCCAAAACTGCTGGTACCAGGCGTAACTTTCCTCTTCTTCTCGATTAATATTCATAATTCTCTATTGTGGTTTGGGGCCAATAAAACTGCTGACTTCTGTTGCCGACATCGTGGGGTCATCGCGTGCTGTCACCGTGAGCACTATGTCATTCTTAGCGTGGGTGAGCTGGTTGCGCGGCACGGAGATACGCAAGGGAAGAGTAAATACCTCTCCCTCTTCCAATTCCATGGCACGATAACCCTTAAGTGTATAGTCATGCTCGCCACTGACACTGATGGTGTATTTGTGTGGCCTTCGGTCCATATTGTTTATTTTAACGGTGTAGACATTTTGCACTTTGTCACCTTGCAGGCGATAAAGACGAGCTCCCCGATCACGAATGATATCAAGGGTTACAGGAACCCGTGCAGCAATGGAGTAGGAAAATGAGCCTATCATGGTCACCATTATCAAACCGTAAGCAAACAATCTAGGTCGAAGAAATTTGGTTTTTCCGCGACTTAAGTCGCCCTCTGAAGTAAAACGAATTAAGCCGCGGGAGTAACTCATTTTGTCCATAATGGTATTGCATGCGTCCACACACAAGCCACAGTTAATGCACTCATACTGCATGCCGTCCCGAATATCGATATCAACAGGGCAAACTTGGACACACCAAGAACAATCGATGCAATCGCCCAAACCCCTGGCCTGGTAATCATCGCCGCTTTTTCGGGCTCCTCGATTCTCCCCTCGCGACACATCGTAGTGCACAGCCAAGGTGTCTTCATCGTACATCACCGATTGAAAACGGGCGTATGGGCACATGTATTTACAAACTTGCTCACGTAAATAACCCGCATTTGCAAACGTGGCCAAGGTGAAAAAACCCACCCAAAACGCGACGGGCCCGCTGACATCAAAGGCCAACAAATCAGTGATCAAATTGCCAATAGGTGTGAAATACCCCACAAAACTGATGGCGGTGATCAGCGAGATATAAATCCACAAACTGTGTTTCGCAGTTTTACGCAAAAACTTATTCAAGTTCATGCTTTGCTGATCTAGCTTAATTCGCTTGTTGCGATCTCCCTCGCAGAAATGCTCAGCCCAAACAAACATATGAGTCCAAACTGTTTGCGGACATGTGAACCCGCACCACACTCGCCCCACTAATACGGTCACTGTAAATAAGAGGAAGGCAGCAATAATTAACAGCCACCCCAAGAGCATGCTATCTTGCGGCCAAAATGTTAACCACATAATGTGAAATTTTCGCGCAGGTAAATCGAACAACATGGCCGGGCGGCCATCGATTGTAAACCAAGGCATAAGAAGAAAAACCGCCAGTAGTGGCAGGCCGGTGTAGCGGCGAACTTTCTGATAGAAACCGCTGATTTTACGAATATAAACTCGACCCGTAGATTCATAAAGATCTACATAGCGAACGCCGTCGGTTTTATTATCCTCGTCGTATTCGACAGTTGGAATTTTATCACTCACAAGTACCGCCTTACCCACTTAAAGCAAATGCGCCCCCTATAAACTTCTACGCTTTTAGGGGAGGCAATTTGATAGACGACCTTACTCGCTGCCTTCTTGTGACAAGCTATAGACGTAGGCTGCCAGTAGATGAATCTTATCGGTTTTCAGCATGTCCTTCTGCGCAGGCATTAAGCCGGCGCGGCCCAAACGAACAGATTGGCGAATACCCGCGGGGGTGCCTTCATAAAGCCAGACATCGTCCGTTAAGTTAGGGGCTCCCAATATTGCATTTCCAGTTCCGTCGGCGCTATGACACGCCACGCAGTTTTGTGCGTAAATCTTCGCGCCTAAGACAGCCTGCTCTGCATCGTGCGTTTGACCACCCAGTGCCAAAACATGCTCACTTACATTTATTACAGCCTCTTCACCCAGCAATGCACCCCACGCAGGCATTTGCCCCGCACGACCATGGGTAATTGACTCTTTAATTTTTTCTGCGCTGCCACCATACAACCAATCAGTATCCGTTAGATTCGGAAAACCGTAGTTACCGCCGCCATCAGCGCCGTGACATACGGCACAGTTGTTCGCAAACAAACGCAGACCCATTTTCAAAGCTTTGGAATCTTCAGCAACTTCTTCAATAGGCATGGCTCCATAGGCGCCAAACACTTCCGAGTACCGGTTGTCGGCCTTTTGCTCTTCACGCTCTAGCTGCTTAGCAGACGTCCAGCCCAGCAAGCCGGGAAAATTACCCATGCCAGGGTACAGGAGCAAATACACCGCCGTAAATGCGAATGTGGCCAGAAACATTTGGAACCACCACTTTGGCAAGGGATTATCAAATTCCTCAATGCCATCGTATACGTGGCCAGTAGTTCTATTCTCGGGATCGTCTTCGTCGCTGACGGCCACTTTGCGATTCGCCATCAAAACCCAAAATACCAAAATCAAGTTAATGAGGGTAATGCCTATAACCCATAAACTCCAAAACGTACTCATAGTGTGCTCTGCCTTTCTTTTTCCGTGCTCAAGTCTGGTTTGGACGCCGCGTCGCTTTTTGCCGCAGCAAGCTCTTCAGGCTCATCCGCAAAAGGTAATTGTGCCGCCTCGTCAAATTGGCGTTTGCGCTTAGGACCATAAGCCCACCAACACACACCCAAAAAGGCAATCATGACAAAAACCGTAGCCAAACCTCGCAGCGTATTAATGTCCACAGTGCTATCTCTTCTGCTTCAGGAGGATGCCTAGCTGCTGCAAATAAGCCACCAGAGCATCAATTTCAGTGACACCTTTCGCTGCTTCTTCGGCGCCAGCAATATCCTCATCGGTATAGGGAACACCAACACTTCTTAAAGCTGACATTTTTTTCGGGGTATCTTTGCCATCGAGAAAATTGTCAAACAGCCAGGGGAAAGATGGCATGTTAGATTCTGGAACAACGTTTCTAGGATTGTATAAGTGGGCCCTGTGCCACGCGTCAGAATAACGACCACCTACACGAGCCAAATCTGGCCCCGTACGCTTAGAGCCCCACAGAAATGGATGTTCATAAACTGATTCACCCGCAACTGAATAGTGACCGTAACGCTCAACTTCTGCGCGCAATGGCCGCACCATTTGGGTATGGCACACATGGCAGCCTTCACGAATATAGATATCGCGACCTTCCAGTGTAACGGCATCCAATGGCATCAAACCCTTAATAGGCTGAGTGGTTTCTTTGATGAAAAATTGCGGCACAATCTCTACCAAACCACCAAAGCTGATGGCCACCACAATTAACACCACCATCAAACCGATATTTTTTTCTACAATGTCATGATTCTTCACTTTCTATTCCCCTTACGCCGGCTGAGCCAAAACATTTTGTTCGGTCTCATCATCGGCCGCCGCCAGCGTGCGATACATGTTGTAGGTCATTATTAGCATACCCAGCAGGAAGAACGCTCCGCCCAATACACGTACAAAATAACCGGGATAACTCGCTTCAACCGCTTCAACAAAGCTGTAGGTTAAAGTGCCATCGGCGTTAAAGGCGCGCCACATCAAACCTTGCATGATGCCGTTTACCCACATAGCCGCGATATACAACACAGTGCCGACTGTTGCCAGCCAGAAGTGAACATTAATCAAGCGAACGCTGTACATGTCTTTGCGACCAGTCAATACCGGTAGCAAATGATAGATAGCACCAATGGAAATCATTGCGACCCAACCCAATGCTCCTGAGTGCACATGACCAATGGTCCAATCGGTGTTGTGTGACAATGCGTTCACAGTTTTGATCGCCATCATAGGACCTTCAAAGGTCGACATTCCGTAGAAGGACAGGGAGACAACTAGAAAGCGCAAAGTGGGATCGGTGCGCAATTTATGCCACGCTCCAGACAAAGTCATAATACCGTTGATCATGCCTCCCCAGCTGGGTGCCAACAAAATCAAGGACATCACCATGCCCAGACTCTGCGCCCAATCAGGCAACGCTGAATAGTGCAGGTGATGAGCACCCGCCCAGATATAGAGGGAAATCAATGCCCAGAAATGCACAATAGACAATTGATAAGAATATACAGGACGACCGGCCTGCTTGGGCACGAAGTAATACATCATGCCCAAGAACCCTGCAGTGAGGAAAAACCCAACGGCATTGTGCCCATACCACCACTGCACCATTGCGTCGGTAGCACCCGCGTATAAGGAGTAGGACTTCCACAAGGTTACCGGCACTTCTAGATTGTTGATAATGTGCAGCACAGCCACTGTAATAATGAAGGCGCCGTAGAACCAGTTAGCCACATAAATATGACTGGTACGACGCTTCATGATGGTGCCAAAAAATACAATGGCATAGGCCACCCAGACCACTGTGATCAGAATATCAATGGGCCATTCTAGCTCAGCGTATTCTTTGGTGGTGGTATAGCCCAGAGGCAATGTAATGGCCGCGGCCAAAATAACCAGCTGCCAGCCCCAAAATGTAAACGGTACTAACCACCCGCCAAACAAAGAGGCCTGGCAAGTTCGCTGCACCACATAATACGATGTGGAAAATAGTGCGCAGCCACCAAAGGCGAATATAACGGCGTTAGTATGCAAAGGGCGCAAACGGCCAAAGTGAGTATAAGGCTGAAACAAATCGTTCAAATCAGGCCACACCAACTGTGAGGCTATTAGCAAGCCCACAGACATGCCCACTACGCCCCAAATTACGGTCATAATGGCAAATTGGCGCACTACTTTATAGTTGTATGTCGGATGATCTCCGGCATGTGCCAGGTTACTACTCATATAATTGATTCCAAACTGGTCATCAGGAAATACTAGAAAGAAAAAGGTCTATTATCATTGGGTCTAAATTTTGGCTGCGCTAGTGTTTACTATTGCCGCTCTCAACGTCATGACTAGGGTCAATAAAAGCCCTGTTTCAGTGTAGAACATGCATAGAGACACGGCAATTTCCGCCCGAGCGGAAATCAGCGTCATTAAAATAGTCGACCAAACGATCTAGAGTGGTGAACGACCTTTGTCAGCCGCGATGCGCATACGCAAGGCGTTGAGTTTGATGAAGCCTTCAGCGTCTTGCTGATTATAGGCGCCGTCATCATCTTCAAAGGTGGCTATTTTTTCGTCGAACAGGCTGTCTTTAGAGCGACGACCAACAACGTGGACTGCACCCTTATAGAGCTTCAGTCGCACATCACCATTAACGAATTCTTGAGACTCATCAATGGCCACTTGCAACATTTTGCGCTCTGGGCTCCACCAATAACCGTTGTAAACCAGTTCGGCATACTTGGGCATCAGTTCGTCTTTTAAGTGGGCTACTTCACGATCAAGGGTGATTGATTCAATAGCTCGGTGAGCTTTCATCATGATGGTGCCGCCAGGAGTTTCGTAACAACCGCGAGATTTCATACCGACGTAACGGTTTTCTACGATATCTAAACGGCCCACTCCATTGTCGCCACCCACTTTGTTCAGCAGGGTGAGTACCTCAGCCGGGGTCATGGCTTTGCCGTCAACGGCGACAATGTCGCCTTTTTCGTAGCTCAGCTCGATATAGGTTGGAGTGTCTGGAGCATTCTCTGGAGATACACTCCAGCGCCACATATCTTCGTCATTCGCTTCCCACCAAGGGTCTTCCAAATTACCGCCTTCGTAGGAAATGTGCAGCAAGTTAGCATCCATTGAATAGGGCGATTTTTTCTTGGCATTAGCGAAATCCACGGGAATTTCATGTTTTTCACAGTAGGCCATTAAACTTTCGCGAGAACTCAAATCCCATTCGCGCCAAGGGGCAATAACCTGCACACCCGGCTTCAGGGCATATGCACCCAATTCAAAACGAATTTGATCGTTGCCTTTGCCCGTAGCGCCATGAGATATCGCATCGGCACCCGTCTCGTTAGCAATTTCAATTAAACGCTTAGCAATTAGCGGGCGAGCGATTGAGGTACCTAGGAGGTATTCACCTTCATAAATCGCGTTGGCGCGGAACATCGGATAAACGAAGTCACGCACAAACTCTTCGCGCAGGTCGTCGATGTAGATTTCTTTGATGCCCATGGCCTGGGCTTTTTCGCGGGCGGGTTCAACTTCTTCACCCTGACCGATGTCAGCGGTAAAGGTCACCACTTCGCAATCGTAGGTTTCTTGTAACCACTTCACAATTACAGAGGTGTCTAAGCCACCTGAGTAGGCTAAAACGACTTTTTTCACAGATGACATAACCATCTCCCTTGCGGTTTATTGGCAAGCTTTAACTGTGCTGTGATTGTTATAATTGCAGCTAAAGAACTTTGATTTAAAGGTGCAGTTCATAAATTTTGGGCGCGAATTGTAGCCTGAATCGCGAACAATTCCCAGTCCGAAAGCAGGCCTTTGCGGCGTCAGAAAGTTGATTTACGACAATTTGATCAGGGGAACAGAGGATTCAAGCCCTTCTTAGTTCTTTTGAGCCACTTCAGGAGAGGGGGTGTCCTCCGGCGCAGGCACGCGATCGAGGCGTATGGTAACCCGCCGATTTTGCGAACGACCACTGCGGCTGCGGTTGCTTTCCACAGGGTAGCGCTCGCCGTGCCAGCGGCTTGTTATTTTACTGGCGTCCACGCCGTTACTGATTAGATACTGGGCCACCATCTCGGCGCGCATTTTCGACAGCTCTAAGTTTTCCGTTCGTGCGCCTTTACTGTCGGTGTGCCCGTCTATATAAAACGCTTCCACGCTCGGATCGGCTTTCACGTAAATCACCACATTATCGAGCTTACGCATCTCCCTAGCGTGAAGCTCTTCAGAGCCTGATGGGAAATAAATCGGCGTTCGGGAAATCTGCTCAAAATTCACCGGCAGAAGCGTACTCAAACAATCTAAATAGTCGCCATAGGCCGCGCGAAACTGAATAGGGGTCATCGCTACCTGAATGGACTGTTCTGCGCCATACCAAGGCTGCCGCGTCATTACCAGAGAATAGCCTTGAAACAATTCTGAGAGCATACGCTCTGACATCTTACGCCCTAAGTTGATGGGCTTTCGACCTTGAGTCACGGGCACTAAACCGAGATTTTTAGACTTATGGCCCAGCTTCCAGTCCGGCGCTTTTGCTACGAGTGAAGCCTTCCCGGTCTTCATCCGGCTTGTCGCAGAGTCTAGATAAAACTCCTGCATTTCCCCTGCCTGACGATAGAATACTGCCGCGCCATAATAGGGAATGTCATGGCTTAACTTACACTCAAAGACACTTCCATCCGCCTGCCATTCAGCCTCATCAAAGGACGGCTCAAAAGTCACCGCATGGAGGGCACTGACCAGGAACTGAGACACAAACAATGCTTTGAGCAGTAAAGTGGGTGAAAAAACAAGCTTCATGACAAGATCCCAGCTGAAAAACGGCGTTAATATCAGGGTATCGGCCTATTCACGCTGTGCTTTAACGGGGTTTTTCGGTACGATGCGGTTCGAACCACGGCCAGTGCTTAAAATTTCATCAAAGCGAACCTTCTATGACCCAAAGCCTTACCCTCACCCGCCCTGACGATTGGCACATCCACTTGCGCGACGGCGACGTGCTAGCGAACACAGTGCCCGATGCCGCCCGAACCTTTGGCAGGGCCATAATTATGCCCAATCTAGTGCCGCCCATAATGCAGGCATCACAAGCCCTTGCGTATAAAGAGCGGATATTGGCTCAGCGCCCTGAGGGCAATACCTTTGAGCCTCTGATGGTGCTATATCTAACAGACCAGACAAGTGCCGCTGATATCGTCGCGGCCCATGAAGCGGGTATTGTCGCCTGCAAGCTCTACCCGGCTGGCGCCACCACCAATTCGGCCTCAGGGGTTACTGACATAAACAAAGTTTATCCAGCGTTGGAGGCCATGCAACAAACCGGCATGCGCTTTCTCTTGCACGGCGAAGTGACAGACGGCGACATAGATATTTTTGATCGCGAAAAAGTCTTTATCGACCGCACACTCAAGCAGCTAGCCAAAGACTTCCCAGCACTGAATATGGTGTTGGAACACATCACCACCAAAGAAGCTGTAGACTTTGTGAGTGAATCGCAGGCCAACATAGCGGCCAGCATTACGGCTCACCACCTGTTGTTTAATCGCAACCACATGCTGGTAGGCGGCATAAAACCACACTTCTACTGCTTACCCATATTGAAGCGCAACACGCATCAAAACGCTTTGATCGCAGCGGCAACGAGCGGGAAATCGCAATTTTTCCTAGGCACTGATTCTGCACCACATACACAAAGCGCCAAAGAAAACGCCTGTGGTTGCGCTGGAGCCTACACCGCTTTTGCAGCCATAGAACTCTACGCAGAAGCTTTCGAACAGGCCAACGCCCTAGACAAGCTCGAAGGTTTTGCCAGTCATTTTGGCCCCGACTTTTACGGCTTGCCAAGAAATAGCGACAGCATCACTTTAGTGCGCGAAGACTGGCAGGTACCCACAACCTTGGCCCTAGGTGACAATCCACTCGTCCCTCTGTGTGCAGGCGAGACACTCCACTGGCAAGTGCAAAACTAGACATAGTAATTCACCGACAAATTTAAGGAAGATCTGTGACACCAGCAGAAACAACCCCCGAAATAAAAACCCCCATGGCGGAGAGATTTCGCGGTTTTTTACCCGTGGTAGTCGACGTCGAAACCGGCGGTTTTAACTCAGACACAGACGCTTTACTTGAAGTGGCTGCAGTCACCCTAAGAATGGATGAAAATGGCCTACTGCATCGTGCGGACACCTTCGATTTCCACATCGACCCCTTCGAAGGCGCCAACATAGAACAGAGCGCATTAGACTTTACCGGTATAGATCTAGAGTGCCCCGAGCGCCCAGCCGAGCCAGAAATGATGGCTATGCCAGAACTGTTTGGCTCAGTACGAAAGGCTGTGAAGTTAAACGGCTGCACCCGTGCAGTGATGGTGGGGCACAACGCTCATTTCGACCTAGGCTTCATGAACGCCGCTGTGGCCCGCTGTGAGATCAAGCGCAACCCCTTCCACCCTTTCTCATGCTTTGACACCGCCACTTTGGCTGGCTTAGTTTACGGCCAAACCGTACTGGCAAAAGCCTGCCAAGTAGCTGAAATTGAATTTAGCAATAGCGAAGCGCACTCAGCCGCCTACGATGCAGAAAAAACCGCCGACTTGTTTTGCCTAATGGTTAATCGCTGGAAAGAACTGGGCGGCTGGCCACTCTAAGCCGCCCCACTTCGAGCCCCGCGGCCCTCTTTGGCCTTGGGGCTCGCGAGAAACAAACGTTATTCCTCTACAGTTGCTTCCATAACCGCCACAACCCGACGATTAGCTCGGCGCCCATCAGAACTACCGTTGTCAGCCATTGGCTTCTCCTCACCATAACCCATAGCGCTCACTCGACTCGCATCAATACCGTAGTGCCCTACCAACATGGCCTTTACAGAATCTGCACGCCTTTGCGAGAGAGATTTGTTATAAGACGCGGCGCCACGATCGTCTGTATGCCCTTCAATTTGAGCATTCACCGCACCGTATTTTTTCAAAAACGCCGCAACCTTTTCCACTTCCGCCCGATACTCTTCACCAACCTCAGCTGAATTCGTTGGGAAATTTACCTTTAGTTCAATATCCACCGTGGAAGTAAGCACAAACTTACAACCGCGCTCATCTACTTCGCGGCCAGCCGGCGTTGTGGGACACTGATCCTTATAATCTGCAACGCCATCAGCGTCTCCGTCCAATGCACAGCCCATCGCGTCAACCCGAACACCAGTGGGCGTACTAGGGCACTGATCAGCAGAGTCCAACACACCATCACCATCAGAATCCATAGCCACCGGTTTGGCCGCAGGTCTAGCGCTAGCGGTTTGACCAAAAGCATAGCTCAGTCCGACAGATAACAATGTATCTAAGGTACTGTCTTCCTCGCCATGGATAACTTTACCAACAGCCCGCATAGACCACTGATCATTTAAAAAGAAACGTATGCCGGCGCCACCGTGCAACTGCAGTTCGCTGCCAATTCCGCCGTCAAAATCGGCATTAGCCAAACCTAAAATCCAAAAGGCCTCATAGGTGTCACCCCCATCGAAAAAATAAAGACCGTCAATTCCCACCTGCAATAAATCAACATCGCTACCACCAGGAAGTTCAGGGGATGAACTCATAATAGAAATTTCTGAGCCCCAATGTTGATTGTAACGGTACTCCAAACCACCGATAAACGTTGCCGCATTATCTAGGTCTCGTTCTTTATCGAAAATCTGCAGACCTATAGCAGGATTTATGCGCCAAGTTCCATCATGGTCCTTTGACTCATCGGCAAATGCAGCTCCCTGAAAAAAAAAGGCGGCGGCTAAAGAAAGTGAAGTAATTTTTAACATAGGTCGTGCTCCCTAATTAACATTTTATTTTCGCGACCAATCTTACCAGTTTAGTCAAGGCCTGTCTGAGAAATTGGCCCAAGCCTCACTAGAAAGCCGGTAAGCAAAATTCCTCCATGCTTTTGAATTACATCAAGCAGCTGTCACCAAGATAGCGTCCTCAACCAAATTCGTTAACACGCCGCGACGCAGTAGAAGCGCCGCCTTCTCAATATCTGGAGAAAAATAGCGATCTTTGTCGTAAAAAGGCACCTGAGCACGCAATTCAATTCTCGCCTGCTCTAAAGCTGGAGAAGTATTCATCCCTTCCAAAAAGTCCAAACCCTGGCATGCAGCTAGCCACTCTACTGCCAGAATGCCAATAGTATTTTCATACATATCGGCTAAACGCCGAGCGGCAAATGTTGCCATCGATACATGATCCTCCTGATTGGCCGATGTTGGCAAACTGTCAACACTCGCCGGGTGAGCCAAACTTTTGTTTTCACTCGCCAGTGCAGCAGAAGTCACCTGAGCAATCATAAAGCCAGAATTAACACCGCCATTGTCAACCAGAAACGGAGGCAGCCCGCTCAACTTTGAATCTATCAGCAAAGCCATACGACGCTCTGACAGAGAACCAATTTCAGCAAAGGCCAGAGCCAGACCATCGGCCACCATCGCAATAGGTTCGGCATGAAAATTACCACCAGAAACAATGTCTCCCTCATCAGCGAAAACCAAAGGGTTATCTGATACAGCGTTGGCCTCAGTGACAATAACATCTGCCGCATGACGAATTTGTTGCAAACAAGCCCCCATCACCTGAGGCTGGCAGCGAAGAGAATAAGGATCTTGAACTTTTTCACAGTCGGCGTGACTGGCTTCAATCACTGAGTGAGCCAAGAGAGAACGATAGGTACTCGCCATATCAATTTGCGCTTGATGACCACGAGCCAAATGAATTCGCTCGTCAAAGGGACTGCGTGAGCCTTTCGCAGCCTCTACACACAGTGAACCGATTACCGCCCCAGCCGCTAAACAATTCTCAGCATAAAACAAGCCCTCCAACGCGAGTGCCGTAGAAGCTTGGGTGCCATTCAACAAAGCCAAACCTTCTTTTGGCGCAAGCACAATGGGCTCCATTCCAGCCAACTGCAAAGCCACCTTTGCTGAAATTCTTTCCCCTTCGTAAAATGCTTCACCCTCCCCGAGGAGAATAGCGCTCATGTGCGCCAAGGGGGCCAAGTCGCCCGACGCTCCTACAGAGCCTTTCTTAGGAATGCAAGGATAGATTTGTTTATTCACTAAAGTAATTAGGGCTTCAATTACACTAAGTCGGATGCCCGAATATCCTCGAGCCAGTGAATTGATTTTTAAAATCATTATTAGGCGCACGGTACTTGGCGACATGAATTCACCGATACCTGCCGCGTGCGACAGCACAATACTGCGCTGTAAAACCTCCAACTCATCTGGTTCAATTCGGGTATTGGCCAGCAAGCCAAAACCGGTATTAATTCCGTACACGGTACGACCATCGCGAATCACCGCATTAACAATTTCAGTAGCCCTAAAAACATCACTGACACAGCCTTTATCCAAAGCAATAATCAAAGGCTCGCTATGTAAACGCGACAGTTCATTTAGCGTTAGTTTTCCAGGGTGAATGATGAAAGTAGACAGCATTAGTAAACCTCGCCAGAAGAATGAGCTACTTTGAGCATTGGTAAATCCAAATGTTGTTCCCGTGCACAATCTTCTGCGGCGGTATAACCTGCATCAGCATGGCGCATAACTCCGGTGGCCGGATCGTTGTGCAATACTCGCTCCACCCGTCGGCCCGCCGCCTCACTACCATCACAGACAATCACAACGCCAGAGTGCTGGCTAAAACCCATACCCACACCGCCGCCGTGATGAAGACTCACCCAGGTTGCACCAGCGGCGGTATTGAGTAGTGCGTTCAACAGAGGCCAATCGCTGACCGCATCCGATCCATCCAGCATTGATTCGGTTTCCCGATTGGGTGACGCCACTGAACCGGAATCAAGATGGTCTCGCCCAATAACAATAGGCGCTGATATTTCACCGCTGGCAACCATGTCATTAAAAGCTCGCCCTAAACGAGCTCGATCCTTCAAACCCAGCCAGCAAATTCGCGCCGGCAATCCTTGGAACTGAATGCGAGATCGGGCCATATCTAACCAGCGATGTAAGTGCTTATCGTCGGGCAGTAACTCTTTGACCTTGGCATCAGTTTTATAAATATCTTCCGGATCTCCAGACAGCGCCACCCAGCGAAACGGGCCAATGCCCTCGCAAAACAATGGGCGAATATACGCGGGGACAAATCCAGGAAAATCAAAAGCATTTTCCTGACCTTCCTCTAAGGCCATTTGGCGAATGTTGTTGCCATAATCGAACGTTACCGCGCCGGCCGCCTGCAGCTCTAACATCGCACTCACCTGCACCGCCATAGACTTTTTAGCGGCGCTTATAAGGGCTGGCTCATCTTTCTCTCGGAAATCTTGCGCTTTTGACAGTGACCAACCCTGTGGTAAATAACCATTCAAGGGGTCGTGAGCACTGGTTTGATCAGTCACTACATCGGGAACAATTTTACGTTCAACAAGAGCCAGAAATATGTCGGCCGCATTCGCTAATAAACCTACACTCACGGCCCTGCCCTGTCCCTTGGCGTCGGCAAGAATAGCCAGCGCCTCGTCAAGATTTGCCGCCTTACAATCGAGATAACCAGTTTGCACTCGGAAGTCGATACGACTTTCATCTACCTCTACTGCCAACATAGAAAACCCGGCCATAGTGGCGGCGAGTGGCTGAGCCCCCCCCATACCACCTAGACCACCGGTAAGAATCCAGCGCCCGGCAATATCTGCCTCACCGGGAAAGTGCGTTTTTGCCACCGCCACGAAGGTTTCATAGGTGCCTTGTACAATGCCCTGAGAGCCAATATAAATCCAAGAGCCTGCGGTCATTTGGCCGTACATCATCAAGCCCTTTTTATCGAGCTCGTTAAAATGCTGCCAATTCGCCCAGTGCGGCACTAGATTGGAGTTTGCCAAAAGTACGCGGGGCGCATCACAGTGAGTTTTAAATACACCCACAGGCTTACCACTCTGAACCAACAAGGTTTCGTCATCCTCTAAACGTTTGAGCACTTCTACAATTTTATCGTAACAAGCCCAATTTCGTGCTGCTCGACCAATTCCACCATAAACCACTAACTGGTCAGGATGCTCTGCCACCTCTGGGTCCAAATTATTCATCAGCATTCGCAAAGGGGCCTCGGTCAGCCAGCTTTTTGCCGACAATTTGCTGCCGCGAGCTGCGCGAATCACCCGAGCGTTATCAACACGGGTGTTTGGATCAACTGGGATTTTAATATTCATACTTTGACTCTCAAAAATTTAAATGACCACCCAGGCGATAGCGATTACCCGGGTAGAAAAGACTGGCAAAGCTCACCACACCCCGTTTGCTACACGTGCGCCTACTGACTTTAAGGCAGGGCTGACTGCTGTCAATTTCCAAGGCAAGCGCAATAGACTCTTCGACACAGACAGCTTCCACAATATGATCGGCTTCAGTCAGCGGCGCCACTTCAGAGAGATAAGCATTAGGGGTTTGCAAAAGAAAATCTTGATGCAAATAATCAGGTGCCAGAACCGGATTAACCAAGCGGTCCTCATATTGAAGTGGCAGACCATTTTCACAGTGTAGTAATACACTGCGAAAAACGGTGCTCCCCTCCGCTAGAGATAAATCCATTGCCTGCTGTGCACTCGCCGTCACCGCGTCTAACAAAATCAAGTCACAATGATAGTTATGCCCGCGAGCCCGAATCTCATCGGCAATATTCTTGATCTCCAATAACGAGCTCATGGGCCGAGCATCGGCCACAAACGTCCCCAAACCTTGGGCTCTCACCAAAATCTGCTCATCGGATAATTCCTGCAGTGCGCGGCGCGCCGTCATACGACTCACACCAAACTGCTCCAAGAGCTGATTCTCAGAGGGCACTTGGTCGCCAGGCAGTAAAAAACCCTGCTCAATCTGACCAACAATAAATTCTTTTATACGAGCGAAACGAGGAATAGTCATAGGCGCAAAGCTTACTTGACTATACTTGTATATACAAGTAGAGTTTTGTTAATCCAATTAAGCCTTCTACCCATACCTCCACTGGTAAGCTTATGCCATCTAGAAAAATTGACACGCTGATCACTAACGTAAATCTCGCCACCTTTGACCCAAACATCCATTTGGCTTATGGCCATATCGAGCATGGCGCAATCGCCTTGCACGAAAATGAAATTGTCTGGGTAGGTCATGAGGGAAAACAACCTCATACTGCGAAACCAAGCACTGTAATAGACGGCCTAGGCCAGTGGCTTTTGCCAGGCTTCATCGACTGCCACACACACCTAATCTACGGAGGAAATCGTGCGCGAGAATTCGAGAGCCGTCTTTTGGGGGAGTCTTATGAAAGCATTTCCAAACGAGGGGGGGGAATTGCCGGCACCGTCCAGGCCACCCGAAAAAGCAGTGAAAGCTCCCTGCTTAATTCGGCACTTCTCCGCCTTGATGCGCTGCTTAGCGAAGGGGTGACAACAGTAGAAATCAAATCCGGCTACGGTTTAAATCTTGAGACTGAAATATTAATGCTTCGCGTTGCCGGTGAGCTCTCCAAACAACGGGCAGTGAATATACAACGAACATTTTTAGGCGCACATGCCCTTCCACCTGAATATGCAAACAATCACGAAGGATATATTGATGCAATCACAGAGGTTTTCCTCCCCCTCATAAGAACAGAACAGTTAGCCGATGCGGTCGACGTCTTTTGTGAAGGAATCGGCTTTTCCAATCTACAGTGTCGTCGCGTATTTACCAAAGCCAAAGCATTGGGCTTGCCAATAAAAGGGCACGTAGAGCAACTCAGTGATTTGAAGGGCGCGCGCCTCGTGGCGGAATTTCACGGCCTCTCGGTCGATCATATTGAGTATCTGGCCGAGGAAGATATTCCCGCTTTAAAACGGGCGGAAGTGGTCGCCGTCCTACTACCGGGGGCATTCTACTATTTACAGGAGACACGCAAGCCCCCCATCAGCGCGCTGCGAAATGCTGGCGTCCCCATGGCCGTGGCCACAGACCTAAACCCAGGCACTTCTCCCATGGCCTCGTTACTCTTAGCCATAAACCAAAGCTGTGTGCTTTTTGGTTTAAGCCCGGAAGAAGCTCTGACAGCCACCACTCGTCATGCCGCTCAAGCGCTAGGTTTGCAAAATCATAAAGGCCAACTCAAAGTGGGCTTTGACGCTGATCTCGCCCTATGGGACATCAATCACCCCAGCGAGCTTTGCTACAGTTTGGGCATGAACAAACCCCGCTGTGTTTGGCACGCCGGTAAAGTGAGGACAATGAGCAATGTATGAAATAGCATGCGCTGAGCTTTGGCAGGGCCGAGAAGATGAGCGCGAAGCGCTTACGACCTCGCGCTGGCACCAGAAAGTTAAGATTGTTGATTCGCGTACTACACTGCCCAAGTTGTTAAATGCGACCAGTTTAATCGGTTTTTCCTGCGATGAAGGGGTACGACGCAATCATGGTCGGGTGGGCGCGGCCGATGGACCTAATGCCATTCGGAGTGCATTAAAAAATCTCAGCTATCATTCGGAAAAAACCTGCTTTGATTTGGGGACTATAATTTGCCAAGGCGAAGAGCTTGAAGCCGCTCAAACAGAGCTGGGAGAAATCGTAGCCGCTGTTTTATATCGGCAGGGGAAAGCGGTAATATTAGGCGGTGGACATGAAATGGCTTGGGGGAGTCACCTGGGCATCGAAAAATTTCTTGGTACTCACAAGCCTACCCGCGATCAAAAAGCTCCCTTACTTGGCATTATAAACTTCGACGCACATTTCGACCTTCGCATCCCCAACAAACAGCCAAATTCTGGAACTCCATTTTATCAAATAGCCGAAAAGATGGGACACAAAAACTTTCACTACTTTGTTTTAGGCATCAACCCCAGCGTCAATAACACCGCGCTATTTCGACACGCCGAAAGCACCAACACACAATGGGTAGAGGATATCGAATGTAACTGGGCAAATTTGCAAGAACTACATAGGAGTGTCGATGAGTTTATTGCGCCGCTTGATTACTTGCATTTGAGCATTTGCATGGACGTGTTTGCTGCCGCCTACGCTCCTGGAGTAAGCGCCCCAGCCGCGCTTGGCATTGAACCCGCACTTTTTTTCAAACTACTCGCCAAGCTTCTGGAAAGCTGCCGAGCCCACAATACACAATTGCTATTAGTGGATATTGCTGAAACCAACCCGCGTTTTGATCAAGCGGAACAAACCGCAAAATTTGCAGCAAGAATTGTTACTTTTCTTACCGATTTATAGCGAAGGCCGGTAAGTCGGCACAATTCTAGCCTTGCTAACCTGCTCATAGGCGTGCGCCAAACCGATGATCTTTTTTTCTTGCCAGCGGCCACCTATAAACGCGACGCCCACAGGTAAGCCGCGCACATCCCCCATGGGTACCGTCACACTTGGATAACCTGAAACGGCCGCGGAGCTAGACGAGCCCCCGAGGTAGTGGTCCCCATTTATTGGGTCGATTGTCCATGCAGGTTGAGCAACCGTTGTTACTATGGCATCTAACTGGTGCTTTTCTAATAAAGTATCTATGCCCGAGCGAGCTAGACTGCGCGATTTTTTGCGTGCGCTTATATAAATAGGGTCAGTCAAGGGCCCTCTATCCCGTGCTTTATAGAGAATCTCTTGACCAAAATGAGGCATAGTTTTTTCACGATGCTGAAGATTAAAAGAAATCAACTCCGACAGAGAGTGAACAGGCAAGACCTCCTCCACCTTTTTCAGGTAAGCATTCAGTTCAGCCTTAAATTCATACAACAAAACTTCATACTCAGCGTCTCCATATTCATCAAGATGAGGCATATCTCCCACCTCAATCACTTCAGCACCGGCCCTGCGCATTTGCTCCAAGGCGGCGACAAATACTGGGTTAGCCTTGTGACTAAATGTCCCCAAATTACTTGCTACGCCAATACGGGCGCCCTTTAAAGTCGCCCCTTGTAAACCCAGCGTGTAATCACTCTGTAAATGGTCTTTACTCTCAGCAGAATCTTCATCAGAACTATCGAGCCCCACCATAGCACCCAACATCAAAGCCGCATCGTAAACCGTTCGCGCCATGGGTCCCGCGGTATCTTGGCTATGAGCTATTGGGACAATACCGCTGCGACTTATTAGGCCTAAGGTAGGCTTAATACCGACAATGCCATTAACTGCTGAAGGACAAACTATAGAGCCGTCTGTCTCAGTACCGACCGCCAAGGGTGCTAAATTAGCCGATACTGATACGGCCGAACCAGAGCTGGAACCGCAAGTATTGCGATTCAGAACATAGGGGTTGAGTGTTTGCCCTCCAACGCTACTCCAACCACTCACCGAGTGCTCCGAACGGAAGTTAGCCCACTCGCTGAGATTAGCCTTCGCCAAAATGACAGCTCCCGCGCGACGCAATTGCGCTACGACAAAAGCGTCTTCTTTGGCAAAATGCTCAGCTAAAGCAAGCGAACCAGCGGTAGTAGGCATGGGGTCTAGTGTGTCGATGTTATCTTTAAGAATCACGGGGATACCGTGCAAGGGACCTCTTACTTTTCCCGCGCTACGTTCCTCATCTAATTGCTGAGCAATAGCCAAGGCATTGGGATTAGTCGCAATAACAGCATGTAGAGAAGGTCCCTGGTGATTTAGTTTGGCAATTCTATCGAGGTAAAAGCGGGTTATGGCTGAAGCGGTCAATTCACCAGAAGCCATTTTATCTTGCAGCTGAATTACACTAACTTCATTCATAGCGACTTCGCTAGTACTACTAGCCGCACCCAGCGAACTAAAAAAAAAGGCGCACCCTGCGAACATCAATTTTATTATTATTTTACCGCTCATATTTAGCTCCATATTTTCGCCCCACAGAGTTCAAACTACATTATGCCGCCGTCGCTTTGTTTGCTAAGGATTCCCTTTCTTCGTCGTCTACTCGAGCCATCTTGAAATTGGTGTAGCCGTAAATAATCGACATTATGGGGTTGATGATATTGAAGAAACAATAGGGCAGATAGGCAAACGTGGCCACCCCTAGAGTACCTGCCATATAAGCACCGCAAGTATTCCAAGGTATTAATGGTGAGGTGATAGTAGCCGAATCTTCCAATACTCTTGACAAAGCCGTTGGCGCAAAACCTCGCCGTTCGAATTCGAGCTTGTACATGCGGCCCGGCAGTACAATCGCGATGTATTGGTCGGCGGTAATAATGTTGGCACCAATGCAAGAGGCGATTGTTACCGCGACTAAACTTCCAGTACTTTCTACTTTGTCGAGCACCCCTTTAACCAAACGTGCCAGCAAACCCAGCTGATCCATAACCCCACCAAAAATCATCGCGGTTAATATCAGCCAAATTGTGGTGAGCATTGAAGACATGCCTCCACGGGAGAGTAAGCTATCAAGACCTTCATGCCCTGTTGTGGCCGTATAGCCGTCCACCAATGCAATCCATCCACCTTTAAACATTGCCAGCCACACGGGTAACTGGGCGTCACCCGCAAGCGTATAAACTTGCTCAGGCTGGAAGACCACCGCAAAAACAACACCGATTAATGCACCAACTAAAATCGTTGGCAAGGCAGGGAAGCGTTTAACCGCCAAGCCTAAGACAACAAATAAAGGCAACAACATAAGGAAATTAATGGTGAACTGGCCTTGCAGCAGTTCCAGAGTGCTTGCCATCGTATCTGCGGAACCACTTACGTCCTGACGAAAACCAATCACAATAAAAATCACTAAGGCAATAATAATACTCGGAGTCGTCGTCCAGGCCATATTACGAATATGACTAAATAGGTCAGCTCCCGCGACCGCCGGCGCCAAGTTGGTAGTGTCTGATAATGGCGACATTTTATCACCAAAATATGCCCCCGAAATAATGGCACCCGCAGTTATTTCCAAAGACAAGTCGAGCGCGGCGGCCGTACCAATCAAACCAATACCAATCGTTCCTGCCACGGTCCAGCTACTGCCAATACTCAGCGCCACAAAGGCGCAAATGACCAAGCAGGCTGCGTAAAATATACTCGGGTCGAGTAGCTGCAAGCCGTAATAAATCATTGTGGGCACGGTACCCGACAAAATCCAACTGCCTATCAGCGCCCCGACCGATAATAGAATCAGCATGGCTCGTACAGACACCGACACGCCCTGAATGATGCCCTCTTCAATACTCTCCCAAGAGTGACCATTTTTTAAGCCGACGACCACAGCCGCCGCCGCGCCCAAAATTAAGGCAATTTGATTGGCACCGCCCGATGAGCCGTCTCCAAACAAATACACAGAGAGTGAGAGTAAACTAACGAGAATTAAGGTGGGCACCAAAGCATCTAAGAAGCTGGGAGCGCGAACAGAATCAGACATAAAGCAGTAACTCTAATTGTTATTAGTTATTGAGAAAGGTTTATTTTAATTTTTCCGATGCCGGCTGAGCCTTAACGAATTTTTCGATTCGCAACATAGCATCGGCAAGCACCGAAACGGGCTGGGCGAGTGTAACACGAACAAAATCTTTCGCACTGGGACCAAAACCCTCGCCGGGCACAAGCGATACATGCTGCGCGTCTAAGAGGCCTTCAGCAAACTCACGCCCTCCCGAAAATAAAGGTGTCACTTTTACCATTACGAACATACCTGCGTCAGGCGACTGGCAACTCAAACCTTTAATACCATTAAAGCGCTCAACCAAAAAATCTCGACGACGTTGATATTCTTCACGCATTAATGACATGTAATATTCATCATGACGAAGTGCCCAAGTCGCCGCATCCTGCACAAATTGTGTGCAACCAAAAACTGTTGCACCTGCAAAATTCACCAAACGAGGCACTAAGCTCTGCGGCGCAACGGCCCAACCAATACGCCAGCCGCTCATTGCATGTGACTTCGAAAGGCCATCTACCATAATCACATTGTCGAGCTTCTCGGCGGCTGAACGCAGAGAAACATGTCGGCGATTATAGGTGATCATAGAATACACCTCGTCACAAATTAGCCAAATATTACGCCGCCAACAAAACGCCGCCAAATCAGCCATTTCTTCCCGCGTCATCATATTACCCGCCGGGTTACCGGGCGTATTCACCAATACTACCTTGGTATTATCTGTCACGGCCGCTTTTATTTTCTCAGGCTCGAGCGCAAAATTGCGTTCGGCGTTGAGCGGAACATGTCTAACTTTAGCCCCTATAGCCGCCAAAAACCCTACATATCCCACATACATGGGCTCTGGCACGAGGAGCTCATCACCCACATTCAGTAAACAACTTAAGACAGTGTAAAGCGCATTGGTAGCACCGGGAAACACCACCACATCTTCAGGGCTGCATGGGTGGCGCGAGGTGCGCGTCTCCAGATCGGCAATGGCGCTGCGCAGTTCAAGTTCGCCCTGTGCAGGCGAATAATGAGTGCGCCCAGCCTCTAGACTGCTGGCAACAGCCTCATGAATAGGTGCAGGGGTATCAAAATCAGGGTCTCCCACGCACAACTTGATGACATCGGCTCCTGCGGCGGCCATTTCGGCCGCACGATCGGACACCGCCCAAACATTGCCATCGTCAACACGTAAACGCTCAGACAAATCGCTAAATTGTTGCTTAAATACCATGGTTGCCCATCCCTAAACAGGGTAATTGAAATGTGCCTACATACTAACAGCCACTTTTTAAAGAGTAGGTGGTTTTCTCCCGCCGCGACAGAATGTTCCTCGCTTTGAAGCGTGTTAATTGGGAGGATATTCTCAAACGTGCGAGAATGATGCCGTGCCCCTCTAGTCGGAATGAAGTATGAAACTGGATAAACTGAATTTACGTATCCTCAAAGCATTGCAGCAAGACTCAAACATCAGCAACTTGCGCCTCGCCGAAGGGATTGGGCTCTCTGAAAGTGCCTGCCATGGCCGAGTGAAGAAACTGCAACAAGAGGGCTACATCAAGGGCTACACAGCCACCCTCAACTTGTCGAAAGTACGTTATGCGCACTTTATTGTCAGCGTCGCTTTAAACAACCAGGGGGCGCGAGCCAACGACAAATTTCGTCAAGCCATAAACGCTATTCCGCAAATTACAGTGTGCTATAAAATTTCTGGGCAATACGACTATGTACTGCACTTCATGTGCCCAGACGCCGCGGACTTCAACCGTATCTCCGAGGGGTTATTGCAGCAAGACGTGGGTATTGAGCGCATGCAATCGCAATTAATCATCGATGAGAGCAAAAAGTTTACCGGTTATCCATTGGATTTATTGTTCAGCGGCGACTGAAAGCGGTAAAATCAGCGCCCTCTATCAGCCAACAGCGCCCTACCATGATTCCAGCAATACGCGAAACCTCCGCAGTTCAACGCCACTACTTGGCTTTTATAGAAGCCTTAAGAGCAACTGAGTTTGCGGGCGATCTCAGCCTCGACTACGCCAATCGCACGGTGCTGGCCACTGATAATTCAATTTACCAAATACTCCCTCAAGGCGTGATTTACCCCCGCTCAACCCACGACCTGACTCTGATCGCCAAATTATCCAACGAAGCGGCCTATCACGATATCGTTTTGTCGCCACGGGGCGGTGGCACCGGCACCAATGGCCAATCGCTCACCGACGGCCTGCTTATAGACGTTTCAAGGCACATGAACGGCATTCTGGAAATCAATGCCGAAGAGGGCTGGGTGCGCGTTCAAGCCGGGGTTGTCAAAGACCAGCTTAATGCGGCGCTAAAACCCCACGGTTTATTTTTTGCCCCAGAGCTTTCCACCAGTAATCGTGCGACTTTAGGCGGCATGATCAATACCGACGCTTCTGGCCAAGGCTCGTGCCTCTATGGCAAGACCAGAGATCACGTGCTCGAGCTGCACTCTGTACTGCTCGACGGTAGCCAGTGGTCCTCAGGTGTGATTGACGACGAGACACTCGATGCCATTTGCGCACGCCAAGATCGCGTCGGTGAAGCACACCGACTGATCAACAATATCTACACTGAACACCGTGCACAGATTGAAGCCACATTTCCGCCACTTAACCGCTGTTTAACTGGCTACGATCTGGCTCATATTCGAGACGACAAACAAAAATTCAATTTAAACAGCATCCTCTGTGGCGCAGAAGGCACTTTGGGTTTTATTGCCGAAGCCAAGTTAAATGTATTGCCTATCCCTAAATTCACAGCTCTGGTGAACGTATTTTACGAAGATTTCAATTCTGCTCTAGGCGACGCCAAGGAACTGATGAAAGCTCAACCAAGCTCAATTGAGACCGTAGATTCCAAAGTACTCAATTTAGCCATGGCGGATATGGTGTGGGAAAGCGTTAAAGAATTCTTCCCGACGAGCCCAGACGGCCACCTGATACAGGGCGTCAATTTGGTTGAATACACCGCGGACTCCGAAGATGCGTTAAGCGAAGCTATCGAAAAACTCAGCATCAAACTCGATAAAGCCCGAGGAGAAGCTGGAAGACCTTTTGGCCACACCGTGGCTTGGGGGGACAGCAATGTTAAAAAAATCTGGGCGATGCGCAAGAAGTCTGTGGGCTTGCTCGGAAATGCCAAAGGCGAAGCTCGCCCAATTCCATTTGTAGAAGATACTGCCGTTCCCCCCGAACACCTCGCCGATTTCATACTCGAATTTCGCAAAGTGCTCGACGACGCTAAATTAGAATACGGCATGTTTGGCCACGTAGATGCAGGCGTACTTCATGTGCGCCCCATTATCGATATGAAAGACCCCGAACAAGTCAGCTTGATACGCGACATCACCGATCAAGTGGTTGAGCTCACACAAAAATACAATGGTCTACTCTGGGGTGAACACGGGAAAGGCGTTCGTTCAGAATATGCGCCAGCTTTTTTTGGTGAACTCTACCCACAACTTCAGCGAATTAAAGCGGTATTCGATCCTCGCAACCAATTAAACCCAGGAAAAATTGCCACTCCCGCGAGCGACATCGCCCTACTCAAAATTGACGAAGTGAGCACTCGAGGCGAAGAAGACAGACTCATTCCCGTACAAGTCTGGGAAGGCTATAGCGAAGGCATGTTCTGCAATGGCAATGGAGCCTGCTATAACTGGAATCCAAACGATGCAATGTGTCCATCATGGAAAGGCACTCGTGATCGTGTCCACTCCCCTAAAGGACGCGCCTCTCTAGTGAGGGAGTGGCTAAAACAACTGAGCGCTCGCGGTGTTGACCCTTTGGTTGCAAGCGCAGAGACAAAACAAAGTTCCTTTTTAAAAACCGCCATTCCTCGACTTAAAAATACTCTAGGTAAACGCCGGGGGGAGTACGATTTTTCTAATGAAGTACACGAAGCTATGATGGGTTGTCTGGCGTGTAAATCATGTGTTGCACAGTGTCCGATAAAAGTTGACGTGCCGGAATTTCGCAGCAAATTTTTGGAGCTTTATTACGGCCGCTATCTACGCCCCCTAAAGGACTACTTTGTCGGGGGATTGGAGTTTATGTTGCCGGCACTGGCAAAGGTTCCGTGGCTCTACAATCCGCTAATGGGCAATCGCTTAGTAGCCGCTATCATGGCGAAAACCGCAGGTATGGTTGACAGCCCTCTGCTAAGTGGTAAAAGCTTGAAACAAGTAATTAAGAACACAGGGGCACAATGGGCCACGGAGAAAACACTTCGCGCCCTGTCGGAATACGAAAAAGATCGCGCGGTGATTTTGGTGCAAGATGCATTCACCAGCTACTTCGAAACACAGCTCGTTGAAGACACACTAAGCCTACTAATTAAGCTGGGATTCACCCCTCTAGTGGCACCTTTTAAACCGAATGGAAAACCGCTCCATGTGCACGGTTTTTTACAGCAGTTTAAACGTACCGCCAAAGACACCAGTGAAAATTTAAGAGCCCTCGCCCAGCACAATATTCCTATGATGGGAATTGAACCCTCCATGACTCTAGCCTATCGCTCTGAATATCGGACGGTTCTAGGCGCCGAAGAGGCTCCAAGTGTTTTGCTGATACAGGAATGGCTTGCAAAGCAAACAGCCATGTTAAAATCATTTAGCCCTCGCGCTCAGGAAAACATAGATGCAGCCGAAACAGGCTTCCATTTGCTTTCCCATTGCACAGAGTCAACAAATGCAGCGGCATCTATTGGAGACTGGAAAACAGTATTTTCAGCGCTGGCGCAGTCACTAAACGTTTTGGACGTGGGCTGCTGCGGCATGGCCGGAACCTATGGCCATGAAACTGACAATGTCGGCACTTCAAAGAAAATTTATCAGCTGTCATGGTCTGAAGCGGTCAATGGCTCCAACTATAAAGGCTCGCTAGTTGCCACGGGATATTCGTGCAGAAGCCAAGTAAAGCGGATTGATGGACTAGAAATACCCCACCCTCTGCAGGCTTTACTCAAGATCTTATAGATAGGAATTAATACTAGTTACTTACAAAATGATTGGCGGGTTTAACATTCTAAACCCGCCAATCAATTACAAAACTGCCATTACATCATAAGAAATTCCCACCGATGTAGTGTAGCCCTGGGACACTGCCACTATGTCATTTAGCCATCGATAACGCTCATCCGCCACTTCGAACATAATAAGGTTGCGCAGATAATAATCATCTTTATTGACCGTCTCGCATAATTCCGCCGACAGCACCTTCTCTCGAAGGTGCTTGGGTATCACCCAACGACCTTTGTAATTCATATAAATTAACGCACCATCATTCGTTTCAAGGCACACCCTCACGTCTAGGGTGAAGGAGCCGTCCGGGTGAAGCATTAACCAATCACCGCCACTCGGCTTTAAGGTGCCATTGAGTTGCTCACCCTCAAAATGTCCTTCTTGCACATCAAAAATAATTCGATGACCTGCGTAGGTAGCGCCAATATTAAGCGGCTTCTTGAGGCTTACATGCATTGAAAATAAAGGACTTGTTTTAAGTGGCTCTACGTTCATTTTCACTACGCTCCCGACGCCAAAACAGAATCAGCGCCAAGCTCACGGGTATAAGAAGCCATCGCCTTAAAAAGATCTTCAACTTTAAGCCCTGACTTTCTGCTGAGAACACCGGCATCAAGGTGAAATACTTCTTTAGAAATTTTTCCCTCTGAAAAGTGAAATTCAAAAAATACCGGTATAGAAACACTAGGGCAACCTTTTTCCCGCACATTCAAGCTGGCAATAACCCGGCCCGTGGCCAACATTATTTCGCTCTTGAACGCGTGCGTCTCCAGTTCAACTCGATAATCTGGAAGCAGCCTGAAGAAAACCCTGAGCTGCTGATCGATTTCACTGTGTCCCCTTGCCAGCCCTCCTAGACCCGGCGCTTCCATTACAGCTTCTGGGTGATACACCGCCAGAGTTTCTGTAATGTTCTGCTTACTCTTTGCCTTCGCCAAACTGGCGACCAGCGATAGCATTTCTGCTTCCGTATTCATAATTCCAACACCTTTCACAAGTAAATTCAGTGTTGACAGAATAAGTACTTTGTCCAAATATAGGCAGAGTGTAATTAGACCTCTTTAAAGCCATATGGGACTTTCATTCTCTGCGCCAACTTAGGGGCTCAAAACCAGACGAACCTTCGCGGAGTAGCTATGATCAATGTCGGCATTATCGTCAATGAGCGCTGTCAGGCTTCAAGTGTTTATTCAGCCGTTGACCTCATCATAGCGGCAAACTTTGCCCTCAAACACTATCTCAATGAAGACAAACCTCTATTCAGCTATCAACTCATCGGCATCAGTAGCAAAGCTCAAGCCTACAATGGCCACATACTCAGTGGTCTGATAAAGATTCAGGAGTGCGAGAGGCCAGACCTAGTCATTCTTCCAGGGGCTTTTGAATCGGTGTTAAGCCCTGATCACGTAAAAAAGCTCATAGCCAAAATGCGGCCGATACAAGCTATGCTCGGCACCTGGCATGAAGCTGGCACCGTAATCGCGAGCGTATGTACCGGGAATTTTTTACTTGCTTCGGCGCAAATTGCTAGAGACCGAGCACTCACCTGTCATTGGGCCTCGGAAGACACAGCTCGCCAACTATTCCCTACAGACACTTTCGATACACAAAAATTACTCATTGATCACGGCGACATCGTTAGCGCGGGCGGCGCAATGGCGGTATCACAAATGCTGCTCTACTTAATTGCCCGCTTTCACAGCCGCGAACTAGCTCTGGCTACAGGCAAGATAATGCTCGTGGAGCTCAACCTAGAACACCAAAGCCGGTTTTCGATTTTTAAACCTGAGAAAAAACACGCCGATCTATTAGTAAGCAAGCTACAAATGCACCTCGAGGCCTCATATCAATCAGACCCAAACCTTCCGGCTTTTGCGGAAAAAGCAGGCATTGGTCTAAAACAGCTCAGTCGCCGCTTCAAAAAATCGACGGGGGAAACACCCCTGTCCTATTTGCAAAAATTTAGAGTTGAGCAAGTGAAAGTCGGTCTTGAATCTAGTGCAAAACCAATCAATCTACTAATTTGGGACGCGGGCTACGAAGATCCAAGTTCTTTCAGACGCTTATTTAAACGCCACACGGGCTTGACCCTACAAGAATACAGAAGTCGATTTTCGGCGAGTCCCTAGCTAAATTTGTATGCTAAGCTCTGCCCAAAAGAGCGAGTTCATCGCCAGGTCAACCTTTATTTATTACTTAAATTAACGAAGAGATACACTATGTTCAGTCATATTATGCTTGGTGCAAACGACATCGAGAAATCAAAGGTTTTTTACGATGCCATTTTGGGCGCTCTAGGCCATAAGCCCGGTGTCATCGACGAAAAGGGCCGCTGCTTCTATTTTACGGAAAAAGGCATTTTTTCGCTCAGCAAGCCTATTGATGGCGAGCCCGCCAGCCACGGCAATGGCAGTACCTTCGGCTTTGCCGCCAAGGACCCTGACGCCGCTGATCGCTGGCACGCAGCAGGCCTAGCCAACGGCGGCACAAGCTGTGAAGAACCTCCTGGACTGCGTGAAGGCGCAATTGGCAAGCTCTATTTGGCCTACCTCCGCGACCCTTCGGGAAACAAAGTGTGCGCTCTCCACCGCGTAAGCTAATAATGCCCTAGAACTTGAACCACCTCATTCCGCACAAAATGCAACAAATCTGAGCATTTTGTGCGGAATTCCAGTAGAATGCCGCCCTTCCCAGAAAAAAGATGGATATTTCGCATTCTCTTCTTCGTAATTGAGCGGGATTCCTGTATATTTGCGCGCAAATTTCGACCTAATCTTATCGAGTAATGTAATGACTGACTTATCTACCTATAGAAACATTGGTATTTTCGCCCACGTTGATGCGGGCAAAACCACCACCACAGAACGAATTCTGAAACTTACCGGTAAGATCCACAAAACCGGTGAAGTTCACGATGGCGCGGCCACCACCGATTTCATGGAACAGGAGCAAGAGCGCGGCATTACTATTCAGTCGGCAGCTACTTCCTGTACTTGGGACGGCCACCGCATGAACATCATCGACACACCGGGCCACGTTGACTTCACTGTTGAAGTTTACCGCTCTCTGAAAGTACTCGATGGCGGCGTTGGTGTATTCTGTGGCTCTGGCGGCGTTGAGCCCCAATCAGAGACTAACTGGCGCTACGCGAACGAATCAGAAGTAGCACGAGTGATTTTCGTGAACAAACTTGACCGTATGGGTGCAGACTTCATGCGCGTTGTTGGCCAGGTGCGTAAAGTACTCGGCGCCAACGCCTTGGTTATGACTCTGCCTATCGGCACTGAAGAAGACTTCGTGGGCGTGGTTGATCTGTTGACCCGCAAAGCCTACGTTTGGGACGATTCCGGCCTACCCGAAAACTTCGAAGTTACCGACGTGCCTGCTGACATGACCGACGATGTTGAAGCGGCTCGCGAAGAAATGATTGAAACGGCTCTTGAGCAAGACGACGACCTGATGGGAGCCTACTTAGAAGGCGAAGAACCTTCTATAGAAGACCTGAAGCGCTGCATTCGTCAAGGCACCATCAACCTAGACTTCTTCCCAACTTTCTGTGGTTCTGCCTTTAAGAACAAAGGTATCCAGCAAGTTCTAGACGCCGTTGTTGACTACCTTCCTTGTCCAACAGACGTTGTTCCACAGCCTCTGACCGACGAAGAAGGCAATGCAACTGAAGAAGTTGCGACAGTATCTGTTGACGAGCCACTGCGCGCACTGGCATTCAAAATTATGGATGACCGCTTTGGCGCACTGACCTTTATCCGTATTTACTCCGGTAAATTGGAAAAAGGCATGACCGTACTGAACTCTTACACCGGTAAGACTGAGCGTATTGGTCGTATGGTTGAAATGCACGCCGATGACCGTATCGAGCTGGATTCAGCACAAGCCGGTGACATCATCGCGGTTGTAGGCATGAAGAACGTACAAACTGGCCACACTCTGTGTGATCCAAAGTTCCCTTGTACGCTCGAGCCAATGATTTTCCCAGATCCCGTAATCTCTATCGCTGTTGCGCCTAAAGACAAGGCCGGCGCTGAGAAGATGGGTATTGCCATCGGTAAGATGATTGCAGAAGATCCCTCGTTCCGCGTTGAGACTGACGAAGACAGTGGCGAGACCATCCTAAAAGGCATGGGCGAACTGCACTTAGATATTAAAGTAGATATCCTGAAGCGTACTTACGGAGTTGAGCTCGTTGTTGGTCAGCCACAAGTAGCCTACCGCGAGACTATCACTCAGGCGATCGAAGACAGCTACACCCACAAGAAGCAATCAGGTGGTTCCGGTCAGTTTGGTAAAATCGACTACCGTGTTAGACCTGGCGAGCCAGGCACTGGCTTCCAGTTCAGCTCTAAAGTTGTGGGCGGTAACGTTCCTAAAGAATTCTTCCCAGCTATTGAGAAGGGCTTTAAAGGCATGATGGAGCAAGGCCCTCTGGCTGGCTTCCCTGTGTTAGACGTTGAGATTGAATTGTACGACGGCGCATTCCACGCGGTTGACTCCTCTGCGGTAGCCTTTGAGATTGCAGCGAAAGGCGCCTTCCGCCAGTCAATGCCAAAAGCGGGCCCACAGTTGATCGAGCCTATCATGCACGTTGACGTGTTCACTCCAGACGATCACGTAGGTGACGTTATTGGTGACTTGAACCGTCGTCGCGGCATGATCAAGGATCAGGAAGCAGGCGTTACCGGCGTTCGCATTAAAGCTGACGTGCCACTTTCAGAAATGTTTGGCTACATTGGAACTCTGCGTACCATGACTTCTGGTCGCGGTCAGTTCTCAATGGAATTCTCACACTACATGCCTTGTCCTGCACAAGTGTCTGAAACTGTGATTGCTGAAGAGAAAGAAAGAAAAGCGAACAAGTAAAACTTTCGCTAGGCCTTTCAAAAAAGCCCCAAAAACATAGGTTTTTGGGGCTTTTTTATGCCTGACCAAAACGCGCTGACTTATGCGCCCGCCAAAATACTTGATTAATCGTCGCTTATAGAAATCTCTGGCATTGCATTACCCAGCTTTTGCTGTTGCCATAATTTTGCACCTAACTTGCGTGCAATATTTCTATATACAGCGGTGATTTCAGAATCAGGCTCTGACACAACCGTTGGCGAGCCGCCATCGGCGTTTTGACGAATACTGAGATCCAAAGGCAGAGCGCCCAGTAATTCAGATTGGTAATCCAGAGCAATTCGCTCACCACCACCACTGCCAAAGATGTGCTCTTCATGCCCGCACTGACTGCAAATATGAGTGGCCATATTCTCAATGACGCCCAGTACTGGCACATTCACCTTGCGAAACATCTCAATACCTTTTTGTGCATCGAGCAAGGCAATGTCTTGAGGCGTTGTAACAATCACTGCTCCCGTTACAGGCACATGCTGCGACAAGGTCAGCTGAATATCACCCGTGCCAGGTGGCATATCAATCAACAGGTAATCTAGATCTTGCCAAAGGGTTTGATTGAGCAGCTGCTGTAAGGCACCACTCACCATCGGGCCACGCCAAGCCATCGGCGTTTTTTCAGTCACTAGGTAACCCATCGATATAGATTGAACACCGTGCGCCACAATGGGCTTCATCTGGTTTTGCCCGTGGGTTTCTGGACGCTGCTGGCCCACACCTAGCATCATAGGCTGGCTGGGACCGTAAATATCAGCGTCGAGAATACCCACTTTTGCCCCCTCAGCCACCAGCGCCAGCGCCAAATTCACGGTGCTTGTAGATTTACCTACCCCGCCCTTCCCTGAGGCCACCGCTACAATGTTTTTAACGCCCGCTATGGCGGCCTGGCTGTTGGCAATGGGTGCCGGGTGCACATACCAACCCATATCTACATCGGCCTCTGTAACGCCCTCAAGAGCGAGGAGCACCTGCAGAACTTGATCTCCTAAAGCCTGACGTGAGCCCAGCGCGGGGTAACCCAAAACAATTTCCACGGCCACCTTACCGCCGTCAATTTGTACTTTATTCACCGCCTCCAGCGCGACTAAATCCTTACCCAGGCAAGGGTCTTTAACTGTACTCAATGCAGCATCTACTGCCTGCCGTGAAACTACTGCCATGGTGATTACTTCCCAAATTTGAATGTCGTTGATCAATATGAGGGCGAAGAGGCAAAAATCCAAGCAAAAATAAGGCCTTGGCCATACAATTTAACGTGAATTGCCTGCCTAGACAGAAGAAAAATGCTATAGTTGGCGGCTTTATAAGTGCCACTAAGCCCTGAGCTTTACGGCGTAAACTATACGATTAAACACCTTTAAGTTGAGAGCCAAGCCACCCATGAGTGATCGCCGTAAAATACTCGTTACCAGCGCCCTGCCCTACGCCAATGGCGACATCCACTTGGGCCACTTGGTGGAATACATTCAAACAGACATCTGGGTGCGCTTTCAAAAGTTGCGTGGCCACGACTGCACTTATGTGTGTGCTGACGACGCCCACGGCACCGCCATCATGCTCAAAGCCGAACAACTGGGTATAAGCCCCGAAGAACAAATTGCTCGTGTGCAAGCCGACCATGAGCGCGATTTTGCCGATTTTCTAGTCAACTTCGACAATTTCCACTCCACCCACGCGGAGGAAAACCGCGAGCTAACCTGTGATATTTATAAGCGACTGAAAGCCAATGACCACATTGCCAGCCGTACAATCACTCAGGCCTTCGACTCGGAGAAAAACCTATTTTTAGCCGATCGCTACATTAAAGGCACCTGTCCCAAGTGTAAGGCCGACGACCAATACGGTGACAACTGTGAGGTGTGTTCAGCGACCTATTCCCCCACTGAACTCATCAATCCAAAATCGGTTATTTCGGGTAGTACACCCATCGAGAAAGACTCCGAGCATTTTTTCTTCCGCCTTCCTGAATTCCAAGAATTTTTGCAAAACTGGACTCGTGCCGGCCATTTACAGCCAGAGGTAGCAAATAAGCTAGCGGAGTGGTTGAGCAGCGGACTCAAAGAGTGGGATATTTCCCGCGACGCGCCTTATTTCGGATTTGAAATTCCTGACGCACCCGGAAAATTCTTTTATGTATGGCTCGACGCGCCGATTGGTTACATGGCCAGCTACAAAAATTTCTGTGAACGCAAAGGTCTAGACTGGTTAGAAGCCTGGAAAAAAGATTCTGACTTTGAACTGCATCATTTTATCGGCAAAGACATTGTTAATTTTCACGCCCTATTTTGGCCAGCCGTACTGAGCTCAGCCAACTACCGCACCCCTACAAAAGTGTGCGTGCACGGTTTTCTTACTGTGAATGGTAAAAAAATGTCTAAGTCACGTGGCACATTCATCAATGCCCGCACTTATCTGAACCATTTGCAGCCTGAATATTTACGCTATTACTTCGCCGCAAAACTAAGCGCCTCTGTTGACGATCTAGATTTGAACCTAGAAGACTTTATTCAGCGGGTAAACAGTGATTTAGTGGGCAAGGTAGTAAATATCGCCAGCCGCACGGCGAAGTTTATTAGCAAAAACGGTGGCGAATTATCTAACACTATTGCCGATGAAGCTTTATGGCAGCGGTTTGTAGACGCCGGCGAGACTATTGCCGAACTTTATGAAACGCGGGAATTTGCCAAGGCACAGCGCGAGATTATGGCCCTTGCGGATGGCGCCAATGAGTACATCGCTGAAAAAGCACCTTGGTCGCTCGCCAAAGAAGAAGGACGCGAACAAGAAGTACAAGACATCTGCACACTAGGCATTAACATGTTCCGCGCTCTACTCACTTATTTGAAGCCGGTGCTGCCACTTACAGCCGAAAAAGCGGAAGCCTTCTTAGGTGAAACTCTGAGTTGGTCAGAGCCTATCTCATTCAGAGGTGGTGAAAGCATCAATAAATTCAAGCCCCTAATGACGCGTATCGAAGCAGACAAAGTGGCCGCCATTGTTAGCGACAGCCAAGAAGCATTGGCTGAAGCGCAAACCTCGAACATCTCTCAGGCAGACAGCGGGCCCCTGAACGACGAGCCCATTGCCGATGAGATTAACTTTGATGATTTCGCTAAGGTCGATTTACGCATTGCCCTTATTGCGAAAGCCCAGCACGTAGATGGTGCGAAAAAGCTTCTGCAGCTCACCTTAGACCTAGGTGGCGAAACTCGGACGGTATTCTCTGGTATTAAAAGCGCTTATCAGCCCGAAGATCTTGAGGGTAAGCTCACCGTAATGGTGGCTAACTTGGCGCCTCGGAAAATGAAGTTTGGTCTGTCAGAAGGGATGGTGCTCGCCGCCGGGCCAGGCAAAGATGAAATCTATTTACTAGAACCCCACGCCGGAGCAAAACCCGGTCAGCGAGTAATGTAATATGACAGACGTCGCGGTTATTCTTGTCAGCGCCATTTTAGTGAATAATTTTGTGCTCGTGCAGTTTCTAGGCTTATGTCCTTTTATGGGCGTATCAAACAAACTGGAAACCGCCATTGGCATGAGTGGCGCCACTACATTCGTACTGACATTAGCGTCTATTTGCAGCTATCTCGTGCACAGTTGGATTTTAGAACCGCTGGGTCTTGAATACTTACGCACAATTGCGTTTATTTTGGTGATTGCCGTTGTTGTACAATTCGCCAAAATGTTCATTGAAAAAACCAGCCCGCTGCTCTATCGCGTACTCGGCGTATTCCTACCCCTTATCACTACCAACTGCGCGGTGCTGGGTGTGGCGTTACAAAACACCACCAAAGCACACAACTTTTTTGAGTCCGCCCTATACGGTTTTGGCGCGGCTCTTGGGTTTTCTCTGGTGCTAATTTTGTTTTCCGCAATGCGTGAAAGACTGGCCGTCGCCGACGTGCCAGCCCCATTCAAAGGGGCGGCTATTGGTATGATCACCGCCGGATTAATGTCTTTGGCCTTTATGGGCTTTAGTGGATTGGTATAGCCCATATGATTGAATTGATAATCCAATACCCTGTACTAGCCGCTCTACTCGCGATGGTTGGTCTGTCACTTGTGTTTGGCGCGGTACTCGGTTTTGCCGCTGTGAAATTCAAAGTGGAAGGCGACCCTATCGTTGAACAGATAGATTCACTGCTACCACAAACCCAATGCGGGCAGTGTGGTCATCCCGGCTGTAAACCCTACGCCGAAGGCATTGCCAATGGCGAGGCCATCAACAAATGCCCTCCCGGCGGCCAGACAACCATTAACGCCATTGCCGATTTACTCGACGTTGAGGCACCCACTCTAGACGAAGAGCATGGCGAAGAGAAAGACCTGCCCACTGTTGCCTACATCCGCGAAGACGAATGCATCGGCTGCACCAAGTGTATTCAGGCCTGCCCAATGGACGCCATTTTAGGCGCAGCCAAGCAAATGCATACCGTGATTATCGATGAGTGCACTGGCTGCGATTTGTGTGTTGAACCCTGCCCCGTAGATTGCATCGACATGCTGCCACTGGAGAGCACATTGGGAGAGTGGAAGTGGAGCTTGCCGCCTCGCAGTGAAACACTAGCGCTTAATATAATTGCCTCAGACCGCAAGGCTCACTCGGAGGCCAGTGCATGAGAAAAGTATGGGACATTCACGGCGGTGTTCACCCTCCTGAAAATAAACAGCAGTCAATGCAACAGGCACTGGCTTCTCTGCCTCTGGCTCCTGAATTGGTATTGCCCTTAAATCAACACATCGGCAAACCCGCCATCGCGATTGTGGCCGAGGGCGATACGGTATTGAAAGGACAGCTGATTGCGAAAGCTGACGGCCCTATTAGCGCCAATATTCACGCGCCCACCTCAGGCACCGTCAGCGGCATTGAAGATCGCACACTGCCGCACCCCTCAGGTGGCTCTGGCCCCTGCATTGTCATTAGCTCTGACGGCAAAGACACTTGGGCCGAACTCGATGCCTGCGAAAACTATCAAACACTAGACCACAACACGCTGCTGGAAAAAATTCGCAGCGCGGGTATCGCAGGGATGGGGGGAGCTGGTTTTCCCGCCGCCATAAAATTGAACCCACGCGGCAACCTTAAAATTGACACTCTAATTCTGAACGGCACTGAGTGTGAACCCTACATCACCGCCGACGATACCTTGATGCAAACCCGAGCTCAGGAAGTTGTGGCCGGGGCGCAAATTTTGGCGCAGTTGCTGGGCAATCCCAAAAGCATCTTAATTGGCATTGAAGACAACAAGCCAGAAGCCATCCGCAGCATCAGCAAAGCCCTGAGTGAGGTAGAAAACAACCCTATTGAAGTGGTTTCATTCCCCACTAAATACCCTTCCGGTGGCGAGAAACAACTCATTCAAATTTTAACCGGCCGAGAAGTGCCCGCCGGAAAATTACCCGCCGATGTGGGAGTGGTTTGCCAGAATGTAGGTTCAACCGTTGCGGCCTACCGCGCGGTGCGCTTTGGCGAACCTTTAATTTCTCGCATCACTACAGTGGTTGGGGAAGCCTTAGAAATACAACGAAATATTGAAGTGCCTATTGGCACACCTATCGGTTACATACTCGAGCAACACGGCTTTACCGCCGCGAATGTGTCGCGCCTGATTATGGGCGGCCCCATGATGGGTTTTGCGCTCAACACCGCCGATGTGCCCGTAATCAAAACAACGAACTGCATCTTAGCCCCAAGCCGCGCAGAGATGCCCGCTCCGCCGCCCGCGCAAGCGTGTATTCGCTGTGGGATGTGCGCCGAAGCCTGCCCCGCGAGTCTGCTGCCTCAGCAACTGTTCTGGTACTCCATGGCCGAAGATTTAGACAAACTGGAAGCACACAACATAGCCGATTGCATTGAGTGTGGCGCCTGCTCTTACGTTTGCCCAAGCAACATTCCTTTAGTGCAATTTTATCGCGCATCAAAAGGCGCGATGAAACAGCACGCCATAGATAAAGAAAAGTCAGATCGCTCCCGGGCGCGCTTCGAATTCAGGCAACAGCGCATTGAAAAAGCTGAAGTGGAGAAAGAAGCCAAACGCGCAGCTCGAAAAGTGGCGGCGGAAGCTGCAAAAGCAAAACTGGCGGCCAAGCAGGCCAGCGAAGGCGACAGCCCTAAAACCGACGACACTGCCGACGTAGTCGCCGCTGCAATCGCCAAAGCTAAAACACAAGATATAAGCCCAGAAGTACAACTCGCAAAATTGGAACGGGCGCTGAGCTCTGCCAGTAGTCGCTTGGATAGAACTCTGGCTCGCGCCGAGGAGGCCGAGGGCGAAAAGAAGGACGCCATTCTCGCTCGAGTAAAAGACGCAGAACTAAAAGTCAGTGACGCAAAAAACAAATTGGCAGAATTTCAAGCTCGGGAAAACGGTTAGCACTATGGCATTTATGCAAATGACTTCACCCCACGCCCATCGTCCTGGCAATACCGGTCACGTGATGAAACTGGTGATATTAGCCACACTACCTGGGCTTATAACCTTGAGTTATTTTTTTGGCCCCGGCACTTTAATAAATGTGTTCACAGCCGGAATTATGGCCATGGCTTGCGAGGCCTTGGTGCTGAAATTACGCCAACGCCCGGTAATGTTTTACATAAATGATTACAGTGCATTGGTGACTGGCGTTTTACTCGGCTTAGCTTTGCCGCCCTACACACCTTGGTGGGTAATTGCTGTGGGTTGCGTATCTGCCATAGTTCTTGCGAAACAGCTGTATGGCGGCATGGGCTACAACCCCTTCAATCCCGCCATGGTTGGCTATGTGATTTTACTTATTTCGTTCCCCGTGGAAATGACCCAGTGGGCTATGCCGCGCACACTGCTCGCCGAAGGACAAGCTCTCACCGGGCCCATCGACGGCCTCGCGAAAATGTGGTTCGCCACCCCGCTCGACGCTTACACCGGCGCCACGCCGCTCGATGTTTTTAAGCAAAATAATTCGCAACTAGTGCAGCATCTCTATGATACACAAGCCGTCTTTTCTACCGGGCGGTGGGCGGGTGCGGGCTGGGAGTGGGCAAACATAGGCTTCCTAATGGGCGGCTGCTTCCTACTTTATAAGAAAGTGTTTACTTGGCATGCCCCAGTGAGCATGCTGATCTCTCTGAGCCTGATGGCCGCGATGTTTAACGACGGTGGCAGCTCCAACAGCGGCGGCTCACCACTGTTTCACCTGCTGTCTGGCGCCACCATGTTAGGTGCTTTCTTTATTGTAACTGACCCCGTTTCGTCCGCCACATCCAACAAAGGACGGATGATTTATGGTGCCGCCATTGGCATTTTGATTTACTTGATTCGCACTTGGGGTAACTACCCAGACGCCGTTGCCTTTGCCGTATTGCTGCTCAACTTTGCTGCACCTTTTATCGACTACTACACCCTACCTCGCACCTACGGCCACAATAAAGCCCGTCGCGGCACAGAGAAGGAGGCGGAATGATGCAGCGGTCGATTACTCGCAACAGTTTGTTGCTAGGTTTATTCGCCTTGGTTACCGCCGGCCTCCTCGCCGCTACATTTGAGGGTACAAAAGAGCGTGTGGCGGCCGCCGAGCGAGCGGCAGCACAAAAAGCACTGCTGCAAATTGTGCCTCTAGAGCGCCACAATAACGATCTTTTATTAGACACAATGCCTATCCCTGAGAAGTATTGGAAATCGCTCGGCTTGGACCGCAGTGGTGATATTAATATTGCCCGCGAAGATGGACGCGCCGTCGCCGTCATCATTCCCAGTATCGCTCCCGACGGCTACAGTGGAAAAATAAATCTAATAATCGGCATCAACCGCGACGGCAGCCTAGCCGGCGTGAGAGTGCTTAGCCACAACGAAACCCCAGGTTTGGGCGACAAAGTTGATTTGAAAAAAAGCCAGTGGATATTAGGCTTTAACGGTAAGTCTTTGCAGAATCCTACAGAAAACTTGTGGACTGTAAAAAAAGATGGCGGCGAATTCGATCAGTTTACCGGTGCCACGATTACGCCGCGAGCCGTAATTCAACAGGTCCGGCGAACTCTCGAATTTTTCCGTGAGACCCGCAGCACTCTGCTTAACGACAGTCCTCAGTCGGAAGCCAACAGCAACGAAGTGAAATAACATGAGCACTCAGGTCGAATTTAATACCATTGCCAAAAATGGTTTATGGAACAACAATCCAGCACTAGTGCAATTACTAGGCTTGTGTCCTCTCTTGGCGGTAACGGGCTCAGTGGTCAACGCATTAGGGCTTGGCCTTGCCACTATGTTGGTAATGGTGGGCTCAAACATTTCTGTCTCACTGATACGTAACGCCGTGAGTGACGCTGTGCGCCTACCGGCCTTTGTAATGATCATTGCCTCATTCACCACCTGCACTGAATTGATGATGAAGGCCTTTACCTTCGAGCTCTACCAAATTCTTGGCATCTTTATTCCTTTGATTGTCACCAACTGCTCAATCTTGGGCCGAGCCGACGCCTTTGCCAGTAAAAATGGCGTCGCCGCGTCCGCTTGGGACGGACTTATGATGGGCACAGGCTTTGCTTTTGTACTCGTGGCCGTAGGAATGATTCGAGAAATCTTAGGCACGGGCCAACTCTTTGCCGACATGCACTTATTATTTGGCCCCATAGCCCAAAACTGGACTTTAGAACTGTTTCAGGATTACCCTGGGTTTTTGGTTGCCGTACTGCCCCCCGGTGCATTTTTTGCCACTGGTTTTTTAATTGCGATTAAAAATCTCATCGACGCACAAGTGAAAAAACGAGAAGATGCAAAGAAAGAAGCCGTGGTAAAAGGCAGTAAGCGCGTGCGCACTACTGGTGTAATCACCTAAACAAGGGACGAATGTGACTCACATTGACCCCAAAAAAAATACCATAGAATTTCAGGGCCGAAAAGCCAAACGAGCGGACAGCCGTGAGCGACGACGCCTCATTCTCGAGGCCGCCCTGCGAGTAATTATTCGCGACGGCATGCGTGGCATGCGTCACCGAGCCATCGCTACAGAGGCCTCAGTGCCTTTGGCGGCCACGACCTATTATTTTAAAGACATCAACGAACTCATTTCAGACGCGTTTAATTTGTTTGCCGAGAATAGCTTGGCAAACACCCAGCAACTCGTCGAAAGCAGCTTCCGCTCACTTGAAAAACACACTTCAGAACAGCTAAGGGACCCCGCTACACGCAAGGTAATTGCCGATGGTCTTATAGAGTTTATGGTCGAACATATTGGCCGCCAAGTACGTGACCGAGATGGACGGGTTCTTGAGCACGCCTTTCGTAACGAAGCCTTACGCAATCCGATTTTAGCGAAGCATGCGGCTATTCCACAGCAGCAAACCCTTGCACTTATTGTGAAATTTTGCCGCCTGCTAGAGTCTTCCGACCCTGAAGCTGACGCAGAAATTGTTAACGGCGTAATAATGCAGTTGGAATATCAGGCACTTACAAGCAACGCAGAGAGCAATGGCATTATTCGTAGAACCATTACCCATATGGTGAAAAAGATAATCGCTTAATCCTGCGACCAGCCTTTGTCTTTTGACAATTGATTTAACTGAACTAAAGTTGCGTCCTTCTGCTCCCACAACAGAGTGACCCACTGCTGGAATTCATAGCGAAAGGCCTCATCCTCAAAATAATTTTTACCTTTAAATTCATCTGGAATTTCCCGCAACTCAATACGCACCATTACATGGTTGACCTCGCCACATAAAAACTCCCAGAACGATGGCTGGCTGCGATTTGGATAGGCAATGGTAATATCAATCATTGAATGCAGGCTATCGCCCATAGCACCGAGGACAAAGCCCATGCCTCCTGCCTTAGGCAATAACAGATGTTCAAACGGACTTTTTTGGGCGACGTGCTTAGAGGGATTAAAGCGAGTACCTTCCAGAAAATTAAACACTGCCACCGGAGTTTGTTTAAACTTCTCGCAGGCACGCCGAGTGCTTTCGAAATCTTGCCCCTTCTTTTCAGGATGCTTTTCCAAATAGGCTTTGCTAAATCGCTTCATGAACGGGAAATCCAGCGCCCACCAACACAAACCGATCACCGGCACCCAGATCAGCTCTTTCTTCAAAAAGAACTTCAACATGGGCACCTTCCGGTTCAATAAATGCTGCACCACCAATATATCGGCCCAAGATTGATGATTGGCCACGACTAAATACCAATGTTTCTTATCCAGAGCTTCCAAGCCGCTAACATCCCACTGCATGCCTTGGGTCAAGCGCATCCACCCAGAATTTACCGAAATCCACTGTTCAGCGATGGCTATTGCCACCTTAGTGCAAACTCGCTGCCAAGCCGCAAGAGGTAAAACAAAACGCAGCAAGCTAACAAGCACCAGAGGTGGTGCAAACAAAAGTGTATTCACTATGAGAAGAACAAGCGCAAGAAGCCCGCGCAAAAAGGGAGGGAGAAAAGCCAGCATTAAAAGGAACCTGCGTCAGAAATCAATTTTTCAAAGACTACCATAAACAGGAGAGTAAATACTCTAAAATGCCCCTAAGGAGAAAACCCTAGCGTTTAAATAGCCCTTCATTGGCCTTAAACGCCGCCACACAAGCAACACAAATACACGCCTGCCCTTTCGACTCAGCAGGCACCAGATCTAAAAGTTCGCGGGGAATCGCTTCCTGCATGCACCAACAGCCCGCTGAATCAGCAAGGCCACAGTGATTGGCCTTAGTACAGATAGGGCAATTCATCTCGTCAGAATACCCTAGAGACATACTAAGCTCGGCCTTTCAGGAAGAAGATTACAACTGACACAAGCAGACATATGACGGCCACAATATCGGCCAAGACAACTTTCTGAATTGCTGCGTTGTAACCTCCCACCGTTGCTGCCAAATAAAAAAACGAGAGAATTGTCGCAAATGCCGCAATAAAAGCCAGGGGCTGCATTGAGGGAGTGAAAGCTGCGTAAGCGAAAAACACCCCCAAGATACCAAACAACAGCGCTCGGTGGCGCATCAATATTTCCAATTCACTGCCAGAAATGGCCACTCCATAAAGAGATTCTAGGCGCGCCACCCCCGTAAACCCGCTGACCGGTAGAATGTGTATTATCGCCACAATCAACAATAAACCTGTAATAACTTTCTCAGCCATCTCAAACTCCATTATCTTGCTAATTATAAGTTCTTGTCGCTATTAACGAGCCAAGCAATACGGGATCTTCACATTCTACAACGCCGCCCAGCGACAATAATGAAACAGGCGCTCACTCAAGCACTCATAAATTGTTTAGCGGTCTTCAAATCAGCCAGCGGATTAAACATATCAAAGTCGAAATCTTGAAGAGGCTGACCAGACTCAACAGCATTTGGCCAATTGGGATTGGCAAGTGCTATTTTCCCCAGTGAGACTATATCAGCTTGGCCAGACTCCACTAAGTAATTTGCATCGCTATCACTACTAATCCCTCCATTTGCGATTACCGGAATGTTCGCATATTTTTTTGCCAGCGACGCCAAAGACAAACCGTTTTCGAAAGCAGGGCCTTTAGCGACATGCTCCGTCGTGTGAATATAATCAACACCGCAAGCCAAAACAGACTGAAATATAGTTTTGGCGCCTTCATCTTGTTCAGGCCACTTGTACTCAAAATCATTCACTTTACTTTGGGAAAAACGGATACCCACGACAAAATCTCGACCGACGGCCTCTCGGACAGCCTCAACGATGTCTTTATATATTTTCAGTCGATTGGCTAACACGCCGCCATATTTATCACTCCGTTTGTTAGTGTAAACCGTCAAAAATTGATCTAACAAATAGCCGTTTGCACCGTGAATTTCTACACCATCAAAGCCAGCACATTTCGCTAGCCTCGCCGCACTAGCAAAACCGGATATCACTTCATTTATATCTTCTTGGCTCATGGCCTTAGGGACTGAATATTCACCTTCACCATAATAAATGCCCATCTCCTCACCTAAAGGCTGTATCTCCGAAGGGGCCGCGTTGCCCTTGGTATACTTGTTGTATTGTGAAAGCGCTCCAGCGTGCATCAACTGGGCAATAATTACCCCGTCATTTTCATGAACCGCCTCAGTGACCTCCTTCCAGCTACTCATTTGCACCTCATCGCTTAAGCCTGGTTGGAACTTATAACATTGGCTATAGAGTTTATCGGTGTATAGCCCCTCAGTAACAATCAAGGCAAAACCGCCGTCTGCGAAAGATTGGTAATAATCTTTCATCAATGGCCCTACGGTGCCGTCTTCATTGGCGCTCACACGAGTCATGGGAGCCAGCGCTAGTCTATTCTTTAATGAGAGAGCGCCTATATTAGAGGGCGAAAAAACGTTTGATATATTACTTTTCACATTGATACCTACAGAGTTATTAATTGATTTTCTGTATTTTACAGATAGCAAAACGAATGATAATATCGATATTAGTTGAATTATTATTAACATTTAGTTGAATATGGCAAAAATAAACCAATTAGAAAGTTTACGAGTACTGAAAACCGTAGTTGAAGAGAAGAGCTTCACTCAGGCAGCTAAACAGCTCGGTTTAACAGTTGCTAGAGTATCTAAATCAATCGAGCGACTGGAAGTGGAGCTCGATACCAAACTCTTTATTCGAAGCACGAGGCACATGCGTTTAACCGATAGTGGTGAGCGTAGCTATCAATACGCCATTAATTTGCTAGAGCAATGGCACGGGCTCAGAGATGAGCTCGCCGAAACCCAGGCAAAGCCCATAGGAAAAATTAGAGTAAGCGTTCCAGTGAGCTGGGGCTTAAGTGTATTCTCAAAACTCTTAGCGAAATTCATGAGCACATACCCAGAAATTGATATGGACGTAAATATGAGCGACCAATACGTCAACGTCATCGAAGGTAAGCACGATCTCGTACTCAGGCTAGCAGACACACTTGAGGACAGCTCTCTACTTTGCAAAAAGCTGAAAACCTACAAATTCATTGCCTGTGCATCACCCGAATACCTTGCCCAAAATGGTACCCCCCGAGTTCCCACCGACCTACAAAAACACGCCTGCCTGGTTTTTTCACAGTCTGGAGAGCACCGTAAGTGGTCGTTCACAAAGGACCATAAAACCCTCGATGTTTATATTGAGCCCTACCTACACTCCAATAATAGCGCCCTGTTTAGAGAGTCACTGCTCGCTCATCGAGGCATTGCGCTGATTCCCGAATTCATTGTCGATGCAGATGTTTTGTCAGGCCATCTGGTGCCGGTGTTGGGTGATTACTCCAATCGAGCCCTTAACCTTTATTCACTGAGACCCGAGAATGCGATGCTGCCTGTGCGGCTAAAGCTATTAAACGAATTCCTTCACAGTGAACTGCTGACTTAATTCATGCCACAGAGGCCTGTGTCGGCGCTCAGCCATTTTCCCTATTGCACCCATCGACCACATAAGCGATACTTAATTTATTAGTACGATCGTACCACTTACAAGATAGAGCGACATCCATCCCTAGCAATCGATTGGGCAAGTAGTGGCAACAGATAAAGGCTTCGCATCATGATTCAACATTCCGTTCTTAAAACTGCCATCCTTGTGAGCGCGGTTTGGTTAAGCCTTGCTATATCGGCCGAGGACGACGCCATAGGGCAAGCTCTTTATACAGGCTGCGCAAGCTGTCATGGCCAGAGCGGTTCGGGCCTCAGTGCGATGAATGCGCCCAGCATTGCGGGAATGACAAGTGACTATCTCTCACGTCAACTCAAACATTTTAAAAGCGGCCTGCGCGGCAGTGAAGCAGGAGATACTTTGGGCGCCCAAATGAAGGCCATGACAAACACCTTAGCGAATGACCAAGCCATCGATGACGTGTCTTCTTATATATCAGCCATGCCGATTACTGGCCAAAGCGCCCAAATTGCCGGCGACCTGCGCAGGGGCAATAATTTGTACCAAGGTAATTGCGGTTCCTGTCATGGCGGCAAAGGCGAAGGAAACCCCCGGCTTAACACCCCACGCTTAGCTCACCAAGATGCCGCGTACCTCACTCGCCAATTCAATAATTTCAAAGCGGGACTGCGCGGCAAACACCCTGAAGACCGCTTCGGCCGACAGATGAAAATGATGGCTAACATGCTGGATTCCCCGCAAGACTTACAAGACATAATTGCTTACCTGCAAGCGCAGAATTCTTCAGGCAACAGTCCCTAATGCCAGTAAGCAAACTTAAGACGCGCTTTATATTGGCCTTCGGGCTGAGCTTAATAATACTGCCTGGCCTGGCATCAGCCGCCAATGCTGCCTCCCCTGAAAACTTCACCTTGGCAGAGCACTGTCCACCTGGTTTTGAATTGAGTAAAAATAATCAATGCCTGCTGCGCAATCTCTACCAGATGTATGACTCTCTACAGGGCCAAGGCTTGGGTGGTTTAAAAACGGCACTGCCAGCTCATCGAGACGGCTTTACACCTCAGCAAATTGACCTGGGTCGTTTGCTTTTTTTTGATCCCTTGCTCTCCGCCGACCATAGCCTTTCCTGTGCTAGTTGCCATAAACCAGACCAAGGTTTTAGTGATGGTAAAGGACGCAGTGTAGGCATTGGCGGTCAGGTGCTCCATCGTTCCTCTCCGACACTTTGGAACAGCGCATTCTTGAAGACTTTTTTTTGGGATGCCCGAGTCAAAAGTTTGGAAGAACAAGCGACTGGGCCACTGTTTTCGCCTGAAGAGATGGGCAATACCCCCACGCAGCTTATGGCCAGTTTAAAGGCTGTACCTACGTATCAAACTTTGTTTAAAAAAGCGTTCCCGAAAGTACAGAACATTCAATTGGAATCGGTATACACCGCCCTAACGGCATTCCAAACAACACTTATTTCCCTGAACAGTCGCTATGACCAGTATGCCCATGGCTATCATGAGGCACTGAGCGCACAAGAAATTGAAGGTCTAAATATATTCCGCTCATTTGTCGCGCGCTGCTCGCAATGCCACACACCACCACTGTTCACCAATCAGGAGGTAGCCGTGATTGGGACACCTGAACCTGAGGGAATGCCTTTGGACATTGGCGCTGAGAAAACTTTTAATTCCGAAAAGCTAAAGGGGGCTTTTAAAGTGCCTACTTTAAGAAATATCGCCAAGACAGCGCCCTATATGCATTCAGGAAACTTCGCTACCCTGCGAGGGGCTACAAAGTTTTACAGTGAAGGCCGAGGCCACGCCGTTCCCGAAGGCGTTGATATGTTATTGCATTGGCATATTGCCGAACCCGATTTAAGCGAAGACGAAATTGATCGCCTAGTAGATTTCATGCACACCTTAAGCGACGAGACATTTACTCCGAAAACGCCCACGCGTATTCCGTCTGGGCTACCGATAAACCTTTAACAATAAAACCAACAAGGACGGGCTTGCTCCCGCCATAGGAGAATAACAATGAGCACTGGGAAAATATTAGGCATTGCCTTCGTACTCGGCGCATTCGGCGCGGGTTGGTATATGGGAAGTGGCCACGACGAAGCCCCCGTCATTACCAGCAGTAGTGGCGGCGCAAGCTACAGTGGGGGCTACAAAGAAGAACCCTTAGCCAGCAACCAAGGCGCCGTAAAGAAGCGAAGTACGGAAGGACAAACCCTCATTGTTAATGATGGCGATTCGATTCAAGCCGCCGTCAAAGCGGCCTCGCCCGGTGACACGATTCAAGTGATGCCCGGCACCTATTCAGAAACCGTCTACATCGACAAAGATGATATCCGTCTTATCGGTGTAATTAAGGCCGGCGAACGCGCGACAATGGATGGCCTTGGCAAACTCAACGACGCCATTTTATATTCTGGCAATAACATCATCATTGAGAATTTCAAAATTACTCGCTACAAAGGCAACGGCATCATGAGCCAAGCCGGCAATAACTTCGAAATTCGCAACAACCTCATTATGGACACCGGTGTATACGGGATTTTTCCTCAGCTGGGTACCAATGGCTTAATTGAACACAACGTTGTTTCAGGTATTGAAGACGCCGCCATCTACGTGGGCATGAGCGACAACATTCATGTGGCCTACAATGAAGTCTTTGACAGTGTTGCTGGTATTGAAATTGAAAATAGCCGTCACGCCATCGTCGAAAACAATTACACCCATAATAACACTGGCGGTATCCTCGCCTTCATTACGCCCGGCCTCCCCATCAAAACCACCTACGACGTGATCATCCGCAACAATTTTATCGTCGATAACAACACCCCTAATTTTGGCGCTCCCGGTTCTACAGTAGCGGGCATTCCGGCTGGCACTGGAATATTGGTGATGGCGGCAGATGACGTCATCATTGAGGGTAATATTATTTCCAACAACAAAACGGCAGGCATTTTAATTAATGATCACGGCAGTGCGGCCAACATCACACTAGACCCGGAGTCAGATCCTAACGCCGATCGCACAATGATTTTAGACAATGTGATGCTCAACAACGGTTATGACACCATTGACGAAATCAAGGCTTTCGCTCTTACGGAAATGCACACGGGCCCCATCGATATTTTCCACATCGGCCCCAGTGAGGACAGCTGTATTATCAATCGTCATCGCTATAAAACCGTGGGCATTGGTGATTTCACCGAATGCGATTTCACCAATACCGACAGCGTCGACTCCTACTTAATTCCAGGCGGCGCAAAACCCCGAGTCATTGAGTCATCAGAGCGAGGAAAAATTGCTTATCTAGGTGTGTGCACAGGATGCCATACTTACACTGGCCGCATGATAGGGCCGCCAGTTAAAGTCATCCAAGCTCTTTACATGGATAACCCAGAAGGCCTAGCAGAATACATCAACGCTCCAATAAAGAAGCGCGAAGACTATCCAGAGATGCCACCTCAGAATTACTTGGACGCGGAAACACGCAAGGCGGTCGCTGAATATATGTTGTCGGTGACTCGGTAATTTTTTGGCGGCAACTTAGCCGCCTGCAAAGTCTTTAAGTGCTTGGCCGCTCAAACGATAGCCCACCCACTCAGACTGGGCTTCGGCGCCAAATGACTCGTAAAATTGAATGGCGGGCTCGTTCCAATCGAGCACGTTCCATTCAAAGCGCCCACAACCCTCGGCCACAGCCTGCCGAGCAAGATACTGCAACAAAGCTTTACCTGCACCACTGCCCCGATGGTCTGGCGAAATGTAGAGGTCTTCTAAAAACAATCCATTGCAACCTAACCAAGTGGAGTAATTGTAGAAATACACCGCAAAGCCCACAGCTTCATCCCCTAGTTCTGCAATCAATGCATGCGCTGTGGCTTTTTCTCCAAATATAGATCGCCTTATATGGTCTTCGGTAGTAAGCACTTGGTCTTCAGCTTTTTCAAAAATAGCTAGGCCGGTAATAAACTTAAGAATCTGTGCGGCGTCGCCTTCGACGGCGGTACGAATAGTGATGAGTGACATGATACGGGTCCTATTAAGCGGGCGGATATATTTAGTGTATTTTAATGACTAACGCAATTGCGGCCTTTTTGCTTAGATTGATAAAGCGCTTTATCAGCCGCCTTAATCACTTCCTCGGGCTGATCTAAGACCTCATCACGCTCAGCCACACCTATACTAATGGTCACAGAAACGGTGCGAGGTGAAGGCTTTTTACCTCGTTGGCGACTGCCTTCTTTGCCGTCTCCCGGGCGATTTTTCTTGTCTCTTAAAGCGATCTTATAATGCTCAATTCCTAAGCGCACAGATTCCAATTGCGGCAGACACTTAAGCAATTCCTTGCGAGGAAAAATCACCGCAAACTCTTCACCGCCATAACGGTAGGGAATTCCACCACCTTCTACTTTAGCAATTTGTGCCGCCACCATTTTTAGCACATCGTCACCCACATCGTGGCCGTGGGTGTCATTAAATTTTTTAAAATGGTCAACGTCGAGCATGGCAATAACATATTTTTTCCCTAAGCCTCGCAGTTTTTCATTTAGTGCTCGACGCCCTAACAAACCCGTAAGATCATCGCGGTAGGCCATACTGTAGGAGCTGCGAACTACATCAATCACCAAAGACAAGCCTGCAGCGCTTACCATGACAGTTGAGATAAAAGGCTTATGCAACCATGCCAAGGCTATAAATATAGAGACAAGAGAGAATACTAGGGCCATTTCAATATCGTGAGGACGCTTAATCGCGAAGACTAAGCCCACTATAAACACCACCAGAAACAACAGGCTGGAGCCCACTGAAAGCACATAACCTTCCATCGGTTTTACCGCAAAATACTCAGCTAAAGGATGATAGAAATTTGCGTTGAAATGGAAGAAAAGATAAGCGGCACACAGGCAACTCGGTGCAATTAGAGCCAAGGGCAAACCAAAACGATTCCACAAACCTCGCTCAGGTGCAATCAGTAACACAAGTAGAGCTAAAGGAAAGACAATACTTACTGCAGTGAAGGCAAACAGAGGCACAGCTTGTGTAAGTGCCGCCTGCATAAAACTTTGGATGGCCCAATAACTCACCATCAAACTCAATAGCGTGGCAAAGGTACGCGAACGATTAAACTGATGAGCCAGCACTAAACCAATGACGGCAATAATATAAGGCGTTTGTAGAAATAAAGTGGCGTAAGTATCGGTGACTAATTCAATACTGGAGAGCAGTTGCCACGCCAATAAAAACAGCAGCAAGGGCACCAATAGGGTTTTAATCAATGGCTTCATTTACCCAAGCCCTGTGTCACAACTCCGCGGGCGAGAAGGTCTGCCAGCCGCTGTCGCTTTTCTTCAGGGCTAAGATTCATTGCTTGCTGTTCCAAAGGCAACAGCGGTGATAGATCTAACAAAGGTTCAGTATTAGTGTCTGCACTCTTAGACGAAGGGGCCTGCCCTATAACTTCTGGTTCTTCAGCGTCGGGGCCGAGCAATTCCACTAAATGATTATTCAGTAGGTCTATGGTGTCCTGCAGGTCTTGCTGTAAACCTGAATCGCCCCTAGCGTTCGACTGCAGCTGGCGAGTAAATTTTTCAATGGTTTGGTTCAAGCCCTCACTGGTTAAGGCAGGGTCCGATTCCAGCCATGCCTCACAGCGCGAAAGGTAGCTGGCGTTTTGGGGTGTCTCCGAATTCATATAGCCTCATTAATCAATAATCGTGTGCTTCCCGCCGGTATCATTGGCAGAGGCAAGTTTACACCAGCGAGGCCACTTGCATCAGCTTAAATATGCCAAGGCCCGCGGCAATCGCCACCACTAAAAGACCTAGAATATTAGCCGCCCAACCATTGCGGTAGACTCCTAACAACGACGTTCGGTTCATCACCACCAATAAAAATACAGCCACCAAGGGCAATAAAAACCCATTGGCCGCCTGAGCGAAAATAATGGCCGCCAAGGGTTTGCTGCCCAAGGCGGCAAACAAGGTGCCGATCAACAACACAGAAATGCATACGCCCCTGAAGCGCCAGTCGTCAAAGCGTATTGGCCAAGCCATTGCACCGCACACCGCGTACGCTGCGGCCAGTGGCGCCGTAATGGCGCTGGTGAGCCCCGCCGCCAACAAGCCAATGGCAAAGCAGACCTTAGCACTACTGCCGAGTAAGGGCTCCAGCTGGTTCGCCAGTGCACTGGCTGAGAACTCAGCGCCAGTCTGGAAAAACGTCGCCGCTGAGGTACTGACAATCGCGAGCGTTATCAAACCACCCAAGCCAATAGACAAACCCGTATCCCAGCGCGATTGCTTTAGCGCCACATTTATTGGCACATCGCCAGACCAGTGCTCACGTACGGCAGTGGAATGCAGAAACAAATTATAAGGCACTACAGTGGTGCCAATAAGCGCAATAACAGTGAGTTCAGAGCCTGTGGGCAGCGAGGGTTTAAACAATCCCTTTAACAGCGCGGCGAAATCAATTTCCACAAGAAACATTGTGATGAGAAAGACGACACTCATCAATAACACCAACACAACCAATACGTTTTGCATCAAAGCATAACGCCCTGTAAGCAATAAAAAACCCGCTATACCACCAATTATCAAGGCCCAGATAGAAGCCGGTATATCTGTTAGAGACTCTGCACCGATGGCAGCCCCGGCAATATTTCCTGCCTCGTAGGCCGCATTACCAATACCGATGGCGGCAACCACGAGTATTACCGTAGCTAGGTTCAAAGCAGGATGTTGGAAAGCTGTGCGAAGCGCCTGCGACAAGCCCTCGCCCGTCACCAAACCCAAGCGCGCGGCCATTTCTTGTAAAACCCACGTTGCCAGCACTGAAAACAGCAGTGCCCACAAAAGCGTAAAACCAAAATTAGCCCCAGCAGTGCTAGCGGTGGTAATGGTGCCGGGGCCTATAAACGCCGCGGTAACAAGTAGCCCTGGTCCAAATTGCTTCACGCCTTATAACCTCTTATGGTTTAAATATGGCTTACCATAAGCAAAGCATAGGTTAATGGGAAGCTTCATCTCACCCATACACTTTACTATGACTTGAGAGTCTAGTTGCGGTATTGACGACGGCATTCACTTCCCCCACAATATCCGCGGTCACTTATTCAAGTGACTGAGCATGAGACCATCTCGCGCTCCACGAACAGGCAAACTCGGGGTAACTCGGGGACGCAAAGCCAGTGCCCAACAGGAACAAATATTGGGTCGAACGGTTACCGAAGGCCGCTGCGAACAGGTACGTTGAATGCAAACTCTATGGAAAAGATTAGGCTTTTGGGGAACGAGCGCTATTGCCCTCGTAATTCCTACGGTTATTGCCACTCTATATTTCAGCAACGCAGAACTTCAGTTATTCTCTGGCATAATGCCGAGGGACAATGTACGTGACTATCAGAAAGTTCCGTTTAGCAGTCTAGACGCAGTCGTCAACTGTGAAGAAGAAACCGCTGACAAATTTTCCAAAGACTTTTTGCGCTCCACTGTAGATTGGCATTCCACACGCTTCCAGGAAAGTCGCAAGGTTTTCATTGTGGTATTAGACGCCCATATTGGCACCCGGAAACACTTTGAAGCGGCTAAAGTATATTGTTACATCAACCCAAAAAGCTATCGAGTCACTTATTTCAAAGCCTACGACTCTGAGAACAAAGCTATGCTCTCAAATGGTATTGATATTAAGGAAATGTTGGCCTCTTTCAAGTAGCCAGGTTGTTTAAAATCATTCATTGCAGCGCCGCTATAGTGCGCTGCAATAAATGTTATTAACTACTGGCTTCTGCAAAAATTCTCTTAACGCGCTCGATGGTCTCTTCAGAAGCTTCCGCGGGCGAGCCCGAATTAAAAGGAGGATTTGGTGAATACTCCATTGCCAATTGAATCGTTTTTGCCAGCTCATCGCCCGCAATCTGCGCGACCAAGGCCAAACCAAAATCAATGCCCGCGGTCACCCCACCGCCCGTAGCTCGGTTTCGATCAATCACATAACGCCCCTCACTTGGAATGGCTCCAAAAGCCTCAAGGTAGGAGTGCGCGGCCCAATGTGTCGTCGCCTTGTAACCCTCTAACAAACCCGCCGCCCCCAACAGTAGCGCGCCAGTGCATACACTGGTAACCCACTGAGCTTTAGCACCTTTGTCTTTAAGAAAAGCCATAACCTCAAGATCTGACATTAAGTCTATCGTCGGCTTAGTACCACCCGGGGCAAATAATATATCGGGGCTCTCAAAACAATTGTCAAACCGGTGAGTCGGTACAATAGGCATGCCCGTGTCTGTTGGGATGGGAGAGTCTGTTTTCCAAACCACCTGAATTTCAGCGTCTGGCCACAAACTCCAAGCCTGCAAAGGCCCCATCAAATCCAATGGAGTCAATCCAGGGTAGGCTAACATTACAATTTTCATAAAAACTCCTCATAGTTGACCATAGTATTTTGCACGGCCCGACAGGCACGAATATAGCTTACAAGCTAAGCCATCGTCATGTATGATAAGTTTATGTCTCAAACTGCCAAGCCAAAAAAAGTCTACTTCCTGCTTTACCAAGGTGTTCAGCTACTGGATGTTGCCGGACCTGCCGAGGTGCTCTCCCAAGCGAACAGAGGCAGCAAGCAATTCATCTACGACATTCACTATGTTGGTCATGCACCCGATGGAAAGGTTATGTCGAGCGCAGGCTTGCCCCTATCGGTTGACCCACTGCCCCCTAGCTCTGAGACCATTCACACTATTATTGTCCCGGGAGCAGATGCAGAGGCACTGGGGGAGGTCAGAAAAAATGCCTTGGTAATGCAGTGGTTAGATGAAGCGGTGACTAGAGCAGAAGTCACAAGCTCCATTTGCTCCGGTGCCTTTTTATTGGGACAGCTCGGGCGTTTAGACAAGCACCGTGCCACTACCCACTGGATGGCAACTCGCATGCTACAAAATGAATTCCCGAAGGCACAGGTAGAGCAAGATACGCTCTATATTCACGACGGAAACCTTTGGACTTCGGCCGGTGTTTTATCAGGCGTGGATATGATGTTAGCCATGGTACGAGGCGACTTGGGTGCGGCTGCCGCCTTGGAAATTGCGCGCATGCTGGTTGTTTTTCTAATTCGCGATGGTGGCCAATCACAATTTTCAGGATCAATTAACTTGCAAGCCAAGGCCAGAGAAGGCGATATCGTCAATTTGATTGGATGGCTAGAAACCCAGCTAAATAAATCAATATCTCTTGAAAAAATGGCTGACTTTCTCAATGTTTCGGTGCGCACATTGCATCGCAGATGTTTGCAGGCGCTTGATATGAGCCCCGCGCAAATACTAAGTGAACTAAGGCTTGAGCGATCTCGAACGCTGCTGCACGAATTGAATATCCCATTAAAAACCATTGCTTATGAATGTGGGTTTTCGACTCCAGAAGCGTATTCAAAAGCTTTTAGACACCGCTTTAATATCGCCCCAAAACGCTACCGAGATCGATTTAACCTCGAGCCCTCTTTGCCTTGCGACGTAGTTTAATAGAAAAATTGTGCACTGGATTTTTCAATCAAATGTGAGTTTCGCAGTTAAGTGCTCAGCCAGAAAATCCATCATTACCCTAATTCTGCGATTATGCTGAACATCCGCATGGCAAACCAACCAAAACTCCAAGTTGGGCAAGGTAAGATCTGGGAGGATGGCCTGCAACTCAGTAAACTCCTTAAGAAGATATTCATGTGTAACCGTAACCCCTAGGCCTTTACGAGCCAGCTCTATTTGCAGCGGCAGGAAGTCTGTTTTACTCGTGAATTCATTTTCAAAAAGCGGCCAACCTAGGGCTTTAATCGTTTTTATAAACTGCAAATCACGGTCAAAACCAATCAGCCTGTGATCGCTCAGCTCCTGCAGGCTCTTTGGTTCTGAATACTCAGCCAAATATTCCTTACTGGCAACTGCTCTCAATTTTATATCGGGCAGGCGTTTTACCACTAAGTCTGGCTGTGTAGGCCTGAACATCCTCAAGGCAATATCGGTGTCCCTTTGATTTATGCTAGTTGTCTTGTTTGAAACATCAATTTCAACCGACACCTCAGGATATTTTTGTTTGAATTTGGCAATGAGGGCCGGCAGGTAATACAAGCCAACCACCTCATTGGCACTTATACGAATATTGCCTGCCAAGGACATAACAGTCCCTGAAGCAATACGAGTAAATTGCTCCGCGGCTTGCTGCATAGATTTACCGTATTCAACCAGCTTCTCCCCTGAACTCGTAAGTTTGAGCCCTTGAGTACTACGATCAAACAAGGTTGTGCCAATCTCTTTTTCCAGACCAGCCATATGTCGACTCAAGGTTGGCTGTGATGTATTTAAGGCCACTGCCGCTTTCGACAAACTACCCAATTTAGCCACAACGGCAAAACTCTGAATCCACTCCCACGGTAGGTTTTTTATCACCTTAATACCTCACCCATTGAATTACGACCTGCCATCGCTATTCACAAATGAATAGCGATGGCAAAACATTATCAGTTCAATAGTCAAAAAGGAATACCCATAATAGACCCTCACTCACAGCACCAATCACTAAGAAGAGGACAGCGCACATGTTTGTCGGCCACTACGCGGCGAGTTTCGCACTCAAATCCATTGAAAAAAGAGCTTCGTTAGGGCTTCTTTTTATCGCAGTCCAATTCGTAGATATACTATTTTTTTCTCTGACACTGGGGGGGATTGAAAAATTCAAAGTCATCGAGAACTACACTGAATCTACACACTTTCAATTAATATTCATGCCCTATACCCACAGCTTACTGTCGACATTTATATGGGGCGGCGTGATTTTTATTAGCGCCTACTACCTGTATTTCAAGCGCATACCAAATTCGAAAAATATTTCAATCGTGATGGCTACTGCCGTCATTTCACACTGGTTTTTCGACCTGATCATGCACACACCAGATCTCCCCTTAGCATCAGACGATTCAGTTAAAATGGGCCTGAGCTTATGGAACAACGCCTATTTGAGTTATCTCTTGGAAGCGGTATTTTTACTGGCAAGCCTGTACTTATATATGAAATCGACATCTGGAAAAACCACGTTCGCAAAAATTGGGGCCCCACTGTTTGTCATATTTTTGCTCGCCGTTAACATTTTAAATATCTTTGGCCCACTTTCACCCGACGATAACGAGTTAAGCGTCGCCTTATCGGCACTAGCAGCTTACGGCCTATTTGCAGTCATGGCATTTTATCTCGATAAAAAGCGAACTTGAATTAATAAGGGTATAGGAAAGAAGAGGAGCGACGAATTGTCAATTGGCTAAATAAAAAGGGCCGAGCTAAGTAGACTTTCCACTTGGCTCGACCCAATACACCTTGAGACTGAAGTTTGCTATCAGCAGGGCCTCAGCACTAAAGGCTTATCAAGAGAAATAATTTAAAGCTTGTCTGCGTTTTCACTCAGGTAAGCCGCAACACCGTCGGGTGATGCATCCATACCTTTGTCGCCGTCTTTCCAGCCCGCAGGACACACTTCGCCATGCTCTTGGTGAAATGCCAAAGCATCAACCATACGCAGCATTTCATCAACATTACGCCCCAGAGGCAGGTCGTTAACCACTTGATGACGAACTTGACCTTCTTCATCAATCAGAAAAGAACCGCGAAATGCTACACCGTCGTCAGTTTCAACGTCGTAGTCCTGACAGATGCTGTGCTTAGTGTCAGCCACTAAAGTGTAACGAACGGGGCCAATGCCGCCTTCATTTACTGGGGTATTACGCCAAGCGTTGTGACTGAATTGAGAGTCTATAGAGACACCAATCACTTCAACGCCGCGTTCTTGAAACGCTTCAATGCGGTGATCAAAAGCCAACAACTCTGAAGGACAAACGAAGGTGAAATCTAAAGGGTAGAAGAAAATTACCGCTTTTTTGCCTTTGATAGCTTCGGACAAAGTGAAACTGTCTACAATTTCGCCATTTCCCAAAACTGCTGCAGCTGTGAAATCTGGTGCTGCCTTACCTACTAATACACCCATGGTAACTCTCCATTTAATAAATTGTTGATTGGAATTAAACTCGTCAATTGCGAAAGACTTAATTAATTGAAATTCTCTATCTTAATAGCAGGTCGCTATCATACACCCACCATCTGCGCTGTCCTATTGATTTTCTATATGGAAACCATAGCTCAAGCTACGTCAACTCACCTTGCTTAAGTAACAGACCTTTAAATCTATTTCGCCAGCGCGGCTGCCCCCGTATCCACTCCTACAGCCTCGCGATACTGCAGTTCAAGAGCTTGCAGCTCCTTATCATCAAAATAGAGGCTTTGAGCCTCATCCAATAAGAGCTTAGCTTCATCCAATTGAAGCTGTTCAATGGCCAGCCCCAGCTTCATTAGGGTCAATTGTTTCTGCAAAATTTGCAGGCGCACACTCAAGTGCATATCAGGTAAATTGACCAAGGCTGAATCCATTAAGGCCTGAGCAATGGGCAGACGCCTCTCCTCCAAAGCTCGTTCCAATTTCTGGATATGATACAACTTTAAGTTTTCGATGCCGGCCAGGGCCTGCTCGTGCTCGGGATGATCAGAGAGCAAGGCTTGATAAGCGATGACAAGGTCTTTGCTGACCCCAAGGTCTTCGTCTAACTTGGGCAGAAGAGCGTTAATTTCGCTCATAGAAGATACCGCGAACAATGGCTTTGGGCTGGGTTTTTGCGCTAGCTCCAAAACCACTCCCTCTTCAGGCTGAGGCCTTGCATCTTGCGAGCTACTCTTTGAAAGCCGAAGTGAAGGGAAATACCTTTCAAACAACTCTGCGCTGCGACTTAAATCAAGCCCTAGATGACGTTCGATCTGGACCTGTACATTGATCCAATGAGACAGCACGATGGCCTGCGCTTTGGTATCACTGTAAATGTAGGCACTCGAAGCTAAGATTATGGCAAATAATAAGAGCCCTCGCGAGGAGCGCTGCGCCTTGGGCGCCTGGGTTTGCTGGGCCACCACTCGGTCTTCTTCTGTCACTGATAGGGTATCAGGCTTCGAGGTCGTCGGTTTTACTTTGGGCGCTGGCCGAGGTTTAGCACGCTGTGTGATCTTAGGTGGAGTCGACGAGAGTTCAGGCACGCTCTCGTGAACAGCTGTTGGAGCTTCATCCGGGCTTAATGCGTCATCAGAGCTAGCTTCTTTGGGAGCCCTGTTCGCCTCCGCCGCGTCAATTTCAAAGCGGTTCAGGCGGTCTAGCGCCTCAGCCAACTCTCGCCCCGACTGGAACCTCTGTTCTGGCTTCTTAGCCATCGCCTTATCGATCAAATCTTGAAATACCATCAGAGCTTGAGGCAACACAGGAATTGGGGCTGATAGGTGTTTAATTCCAACCGCCACCGCCGAATCAGCACTGAAAGGGACATGACCAAGCAACAGCCAAAAAAACACCACCCCTAAACTGTAAATATCTGAGCGACCGTCAACAGCCTTTCCTCTCGCCTGCTCGGGGCTCATGTAATGAGGCGTGCCAATAGTAGAACCCACCTGGGTCATACCTGAACTCACGTCACTTAACTTGGCGATGCCGAAATCCATTAGGACAGCTCGACCACCCTCGTCGTGCAACATGATATTTTCAGGTTTCACATCGCGGTGGACACAGCCTTTACGATTGGCGAAATCGAGTGCAAGCGCCACGTCTTTTATGACACCAATAACGTCTCGCAAACTCATCTTGGCGCGCAGCGCCCGCAAATCTCTTCCTGGCACATACTCCATCGACAGGAAGTGATGGCCATTACTCACCCCCACGTCATATACAGTAACAATATTGGGGTGAACCAGCCGGCTGACAATTTTAGCCTCGCGAATAAAACGCTCTCCAAAACTGGGGTCTTCTGACAGCGCCGGCGACATCACTTTAAGCGCCACCTCGCGCTCAAAACTTTCTTGAATGGCAAGATAAACGGTAGCCATGCCGCCTTTACCCAGCTCCCGAACAATTTTGTAAGCGCGAATATCCATAGAAATGGCCGTGTCCACGGCAAAAAAGGCTAAAGCCCGCAGGCTGAAAAATAACTAGTGTAATGAACCCCGCGCGAGGGATAAACCTTTAATAGAAGAATAAACTTTTCTAGAGGGAGTATTAGCGCTGTTTACGGCGGCGACCGCTGTACCACATGCTCACTCCCGAAATGGCCAGCATGATTAAAAATAGGGCTGCAATGTCCATCAACCAAGGGCCCAAGGCCAACAAGCGACCGCTATGAATGTCCAGCAGGACGCGCTCCCAAGAAATACTGTCGCCCATATAATTTTGTACCAAAGTACCTTGGTATTCCTGAGGCAGCTTGACGGGCTTAGATCTATCCATGGAAACTTCAGCACTCACAGATAGCCAGCTGAGCTGATCAATATTGATTTTATAGCGCTGATTCTTGCTCGACAGACACAAGGCCTCGCCGCACAGGCCCAAACTTTCAACCGGAGCAGGCAAGCCGTAAGCCGAACCAATACGCTCCACGACTTCCCCCAGCTCGCTGAGCAATACCAACTCATCGCCACAGGCCACCACAATCATATTATCGTGCGAAACAGCGCCCTTTAAAGTGCCACGACAATAGGCCGACTCTTCCATATCGAGATAAAAGTAATCACTCCCCAAGGACGTAATGTAACGATTGCCAACCGCATATGAAATGGGCGTTGGCGCTTCAATTCCATAAGCCTTGAGTAGCCAAAACGAACGAACAGGCTCGTGAAGCCCTGGGATACTCGAAACGTGGTTTAACATTAAGCCCGTGACCGATAGCACAATCACGAGCAGTGCAGTAAGTAAACCAATACGCCGATGCCACCGCCACAATACTAATCGCAGCCGGCTTCTCTTTGGTTTGGGGCGTGAGTTTCGCTTATCGTTCAAACCGAGACCTTGATGATCCCACTTGAGTGAATGGCGTATTGTGATGAAACATGAGCGCCAGAGTAGCCACTCTTTTAATAGCTCGCACCGACAGAGTGGCGCCGGTAATGCCGTCTATGCTGCCATCTAGAGCATATTTTTTAGGGGTTTTGATTAAGCCGAGCTGCTTGAACTGATCCGTGAAAAAGGGGTAACGCACTTCGCCACCACGACTCTCTCGGTACTCTAGAATGGAAATCTTAGCGATGCGGTTATTTTCGATGACCACACCAACGGTGATTGGCAGTTCTTTACCAATTTCCTCAAACACCCAAGCCGTTTTGGAACCTTGCCCCCAGTACCGCTGACGAAGGCCGGCGTAGGAGTGACCCAGAATTTTTCCAGCGCGATCACGCAATGCGCGATTCAACCACAAAGTCTGCAGCACCTTTGTAGGCTCTGAAAATGCTTGAGCACTAAAAACATTAGGCGCGAGAAAAACGCCTTTCTGCGCTTGCAGTGACCCGGAGAACAGCAGTACTGCAAGAATAACAAAACACTTCATAAATAAACCAGAAGGAGCCATCAGGCTCCTTCATTTTTGTCAGATTAAAAAGACCAACCTAAACCTAAGTTAAAGCTGTCATTGTCAGCACCGTCTTTATCAACGTTATTTGAGTAATCAGCCTTCACAACCACTCGTGGGTTCAACCAATAATTCAGACCGTAGTCCCAGGTTTTACTGTCATCGCTGATTATACCTGCGGTGTTGTTATACTCACTGTAACGAATAAACAAACCGAGATCATCTGTCACTTTATAGGAAGGCTCTACATACCACCCTGTTTGCTCATCGGTGCCATTGAGAGCGAAGTTTTCACCTTCAATATCCCACTCCGCCCATAATGCACGCACAGACAGGGGTCCTCTATTATAGACGGCATGAGCTTCCAGTAATACGCCGTCGGTGTCATCAATTGCCAACCCTTGCGTTATATCACTTTGATAATGAACGCTGGCCGCCAATTCTAAGCCCTGAATACCTGTGTATTTCAAGCGGGCAGTGTAGGCGAGATCTTCGGCTGAAGCCTTAGCTGATTTCTGCCGACCACCGCGAATCTTACCACCATCGTCGGCCGCTAAGCCGCTGTGCATAGCGGCGTTGTAGCTCAGGCCTGGGGCAATTTCGCCTTGAAACATCACTCCCGTTTCCCACCAAGTGGCCGGTATAATATTTTTCTCTATTTTGTTGCGCTCAGTACCGTAAAACGTCTCAGGCTCGTGTGTTTCATTGATCAAGCCAATTGGAATCAAAAACTGACCGGCAACTAAAGATTGGTTTTTAGTATAATCCCACTCAATGTAAGCCTGCTCCAACTCCACTTCCCCTGGCTTTCCCTCACCAGCCAAAGAATGCTCTAACTCAAATTCCGAGAAGAATCGCAAATCATCTGAAAACTGATGACCAAAATACAGCACAAAACGGTGCGCATCTATTTTGTCCGTGCCGTCTTCGAAATGATTGAAGTGATGTTCTCCATAACCCCCCAGCTGTGTCTTCTCTGCCCAGCTAGCACTGCCTATCGAGCCTATACCCTGAGCGCCTTGCTCGATAATTTCGGCTGTTGCCTCTACTTTAATATCAGTTTCAGCCAGCAATTCAGTGGTGACCACTATTTTCTTGTCAGTTTGTTTCAACTGCGATTTTAGCGCTGTAATTTCCGCTTGCTGCTGCTGAACCAATTCCCACATTGCTTCTATACTAGGGGTCTCGGCTACCGCAAAGGGGGCTGATACAAGGGCGGCAATGGCTAAAGTTAAGCTTGAACGGGTGAACATGGGTGGAAACTCCAAAGGATATAAATTCGATGGAGCGCACTATAATAGAAATGATAATGATTATCAAACTGATTATCATCTAAGGCTGAGCCACAAAAAACCCGGCCGGAGCCGGGTTTTTATACTCGCTAAATGCTCTTGAGCACCTAGGCTTCTCCAGACGCCGAGTCTGCGGCTTCAGAGGCCTCGTCAATCAAGGCTTTCAACTCACCCTTTTCATGCATTTCTGTCACGATGTCGCAACCACCAACCAATTCTCCGCTTACCCACAGTTGTGGGAACGTAGGCCAATTGGCGTATTGAGGCAGTGTAGAGCGAATTTCTGGATTGCTCAGAATATCAACATACGCAAAGCGTTGGCCGCAAGCCATAAGCGCTTGCGAGGTTCTCATTGAGAAACCGCACTGTGGAGCATTGGGTGAACCCTTCATATATAGGATCACGGTATTTTCTTCAATTTGTTGCTTGATGGTATCGAGGACTTCCATAACGCTTGTATCACCTTGAGAATTTGCTTGCCGGCATTTTAACCTAGCCGCCCGCTAAGAGCCAGTAAACACAGGGCAGCCTAGGGAAAAGGGTCGCATTGCCAAGCGCGCTCTTTGCTTATAAGATGTGGCCTCTTTCAGGCAGCTTTAGCTGCCTGTTTTTGTTTGCAGCAATAATTAATTTAGCAAGAGAATCACCATGACCAGTTTAATGAACACCTACGGCCAGAGAACGCTCACTCTAACGCGGGGCGCGGGCACGCGAGTGTGGGATGATGCTGGCAATGAATACCTCGATGCTATTTCTGGTATTGCCGTGTGCGGCTTAGGCCATGCCCACCCTGCTGTAAGCAAAGCGATATCCGAGCAAGCTGCCACGCTGATGCATGTCTCCAACCTGTACAATATTCCACAACAGCAAGCCTTGGCCGATACTTTAGTAGAACTTTCGGGCATGTCTCAGGTGTTTTTTTCCAACTCGGGGGCAGAAGCCAACGAAGCCGCTCTAAAAATCGCTCGTAAATATGGCAACGACAAAGGTATTGACCGCCCTATAACACTGGTCATGGAAAACAGTTTTCACGGTCGAACGCTCGCCACCCTCAGTGCCACCGGCAACCCTAAAGTTCAAGCCGGCTTTGCCCCTCTAGTAGACGGTTTTGTTCACATTCCCTATAACGATGTTGATGCCGTGCGCCGTGCCCTTAACGAATTCAGCAATGTAGTCGCCATTTTTCTTGAGCCGGTGCAGGGTGAAGGTGGCATTCAGGTTCCTGACAGTCAGTATCTAAATCAATTGCGCGACATTTGTGACAAGCATGAATTATTGCTGATGCTAGACGAGATACAGACAGGAATTGGACGTACGGGAAAGTTCTTTGCTTACCAGCACAACGGCATTATTCCCGATGTGCTTACCACCGCCAAAGGGCTTGGTAACGGCATGCCCATCGGCGCTTGTTTAGTGCAGGGCGCGGCTGTGAATGTATTGCAAGCGGGCAACCATGGCTCTACCTTTGGAGGCAACCCACTCTCATGCAGTGCCGCCATCGCAGTGCTGAATGAATTACAAGCGGGCGATTATCTACAACGTGCGAGCAACTTAGGCAAACAATTAGTTGACGGCTTTAGCCAGCGTTTAAAAACCTGCAAAAAGGTGCGGGATATTCGCGGTATGGGCTTGCTTGTGGGGATTGAGCTCGATCGCGAGTGCAGTGAAATTGTTGCACTTGCCCGAAGCAAAGGCCTGCTCATCAACGTCACGGCAGGGAATATTGTCCGCCTATTGCCTCCGCTCGTTTTGAGCGACGCAGAGGCGGAAGAACTCATCGATATTATTAGCGTTTTAATTGAAAATCTCTAAACGGGAACGGCTGCTATGAGCACAAGACACTTTCTTACTCTGCTTGATTTATCAAAAAAAGAACTCGCAGACTTAATTGATCGCGCAGTTGAGCTGAAAGCCTTACATCAACAAGAATCAGACAGTTCACCGTTCCCAAATAAAGTTCTGGGCATGGTGTTTGAGAAATCCTCAACCCGCACCCGCATTTCCTTTGAAGCGGGCATGACACACCTAGGTGGCAGTGCAATATTTTTGTCCTCGCGAGACACCCAACTGGGCCGAGGCGAACCCATCGAAGACTCAGCTAGAGTCATGTCGCGCATGGTCGACTTAATTATGGTGCGCACTTTTGAGCATGAAAAAATTCAGCGTTTTGCAGAATATTCGAAAGTACCGGTGATCAATGCCTTAACCGACGACTACCACCCCTGCCAACTACTGGCCGACATGCAAACATTTGTTGAGCATCGCGGCAGCATAGAAGGCAAAACTGTCACTTGGGTTGGCGATGGCAATAACATGTGTAACTCTTACATCAACGCCGCCCGTCAGTTTAACTTTGAGTTGAAAATTGCCTGCCCCGAGGGCTTCGACCCAATGAGCAGCCTTCTGGCAGACAACAAAGATCGCGTCCAATTGATGCGAGACCCAATTGCTGCGACTCGAGATTCTGATCTGGTAATAACTGACACCTGGGCTTCCATGGGGCAAGAAGATGAAAAACGAGCCAGAGAGGAAGCTTTTGCAGGTTTTCAGGTTAATCACGAACTTATGACCTACGCGCACAATGATGCATTATTCATGCACTGCTTACCGGCCTACCGCGACCTGGAAGTGAGTGCTAAATTATTGGATGATGAGGATTCCGTAGTCTGGGACGAAGCCGAGAACAGGCTGCACGCACAAAAAGCTCTAATGGAATTTCTATTAGAAAGTTAAATTTTAAACGACACCTCTATCAAAGAAGCACTAATGAGCCATGCGATGAGCGCGCCAATACACATTGACAATATTACCTGTGCCTACGACTCGCACACAGTTGTGGAATCTTTGTCTTTCACAATGAACAGTGGCGACATCTGTTGCTTGTTAGGGCCTTCTGGTTGCGGAAAGACTACAGTACTGCGAGCTATTGCAGGCTTTCAGCCTCTATTAGCGGGCAACATTACCATTCAAGGTAAATCGCTTTCAGCCCTAAATCACACTGTACCCCCAGAAAAAAGACGAGTGGGTATGGTGTTCCAAGATTACGCCCTATTTCCTCATCTATCGGTTTGCGACAACATCACATTTGGCCTCCGCAATAAAACCGCCCAGGAAAAAGAACGAGTGTGTAATGAAATGCTGTCTCTGGTGAAACTGAAAGACTTAGGGCACCGTTTTCCCCATGAATTATCTGGCGGCCAACAACAGCGGGTGGCACTGGCTCGCTCGCTGGCACCCGAGCCCGATCTACTACTGCTTGATGAACCATTCTCCAGTCTAGATGTAGACCTGCGACGCAGTTTAGCACTGGAAGTAAGGGAGATTTTGAAATCAAGAAACATCAGCGCCATTATCGTGACTCACGACCAAGAAGAAGCGTTTGCCATCGCCGATCGCATAGGCGTTATTAACTTTGGCCATATTCAGCAGTGGGACACGCCGTTTAACCTCTATCACGAACCGGCTACCCGCTTTGTCGCCGACTTTATTGGTCAGGGAGTATTTCTACCCGGACAGGCAATTTCGCAAAATTCAGTTGCTACTGAACTTGGAGAAATCAGCGGAAATCGATGCTATGACTGGCTGCCAAAAACCCCTGTTGATGTACTTTTAAGGCCCGATGATGTTATTCACGATAACAGTAGTCAAAGTCATGCAGAAGTTGTGAATAAGATTTTTGCGGGCACCTCAACCCTTTATACTCTGCGCTTGCCAACCGGCAGCTTAATTGAGTCAGCATTTCCCAGCCACCACGACTACAACATTGGCGACCGTGTGGGCATTCGTATTGAAGCAGACCATCTGATTGCCTTCTTACAAGGGCAAGCCTCTTCTTCAAATGCTATTACGGCTTAGGCGACAGTAAGATAATTCCCCAAACCAGCAACACGAGCATCATGGCGATAAATACCGCCGACGAGCCCATGTCTTTTGCTTGACCACTAAGCGGGTGGCGCTCTAGCCCCACTCGATCCACCACAGCTTCAATAGAAGAGTTGATCAACTCAACAATCAACACCAAAAACAAGCTGCTCACCAATATGGCGCGCTCGACAGCACTCACTTCAAACCAAAAAGCGGCCGGCAATAATACACACAAGGCCGACAATTCATGGCGAAAGGCAGCCTCCTGCTGAAAAGCGGTCTTCAAGCCCGAAAATGAGTAATTTAGGGCATTCCAAAAATGCGTAATTCCCTTACTTTTATACGATTTTGACACAGGTTTTTTCCTATTAATGAGCTATATGAAGCTATTCGCGACACTAAATATGGTATGCGCGCCGCATGCGGAGCGGCATATGATGTGCTTTATTCAATGAGAGCTATATAAGCCCCCCTAGACAGAAGAAAAAATTATAACGCAAGAAATTGAGGGTTTATACACGCTCTATTCAATCTCCCGCAGAGAGCATATGCACTTCCTGATTAGTAGCTACTGACATTCACGGTTACACACATTTTATCCACAGCTAACCCCCAGCTTTATAACCTTGCAAAACCGATCAAACCGCATTATCTTGTACCTCGACTTCAGAAAACCCCCACATATAGGGGTTTGGCTTGAGCAAAGCAAGTTAACATCAAGTTGAAACAAGAGCGTGTAAGCGCCTGAATTTGAAGGAAAAGCCCACAAGTTCAAGCTGCAATCAAATGCACTGTAGGCCCCCTGGTCAAGCAGCACATTTGTTGAAAATATGAGCACCACATAAAACTAATAACAAAAAATGAATAGCGGGTGAAATTGGGGTGAACACAATCAATCGACAGATGATTTTCCGTATCCAATCTAAGCCCTTTCGCCATATTCGGCCGATAGAAAGCAATATAATTGAAATACTGTAGCTAAGCTGAGTCGCGCCAATAATTGGGGTGATTGCGAGGCTATTTTACAAAACCCTTTATTAAAAATGAAAGACAGTACGCGGAGACGTCAATGCAACAAACCACCAGCGAAGTGAGCCCAGGCACAAGCGCAACATCCAGCGCCAGTGAAACTCAGGCCGCCACAGCAACACAAGGTTCAGCCACTACGGTTGCAGCCACAGCACCCGGTCAACTTCGCGTGATCAAAAGAAATGGCACTGTTGTGCCCTATGATGTCAGCAAAATTGCTGTTGCCGTAACCAAGGCCTTCCTTGCCGTTGAAGGCGGCACTGCTGCTGCATCTAGCCGCATTCACGAAACGGTTGATGGCTTAACCGCGCAAATCACCGCTACGTTTAACCGCCGTATGCCCTCTGGCGGCACTGTACACATTGAAGAAATTCAAGATCAAGTCGAGCTCACCATGATGCGTTCGGGCGAACACAAAGTAGCCCGAGACTACGTTCTGTATCGCGAAGAGCGCTCTCGCTTACGCGCCAAACATGCAGTGCAAGAAACCGACCTAGAATACGCCCCCATCAATGTTTTACTCGACGATGGCAGCACCCAAGCACTGGACATGAACCGCTTATGCACTGTGGTGAATGAAGCTTGTGAAGGCTTGAAAGACGTTGAACCAAAAGCCATTCTTGACGAAGCCATGCGCAACCTTTATGACGGTGTGAGCATCAATGATGTGAATACTTCACTGGTTATTACCGCCCGCACTCTGGTAGAAAAAGAACCTAATTACACCTACGCCACTGCACGCCTACTGCTAGACAAATTGCGCGCCGAATCACTCAACTTTTTAAACGTTGCCACCGCCGCCACGCATCACGAAATGGCCGAGTATTACGCTGTCGCTCTGCCAGCTTATGTTAAAAAAGGTGTTGAGCTAGAATTGTTAGCCCCAAACCTTCTCGATTACGACATTGAGAAACTAAGCGCCGCACTGGACCACACTCGCGACGAGCAATTCACTTACCTTTCGCTACAAACGCTCTACGACCGCTACTTTATCCACAGCAACGATACTCGCATTGAATTACCACAAATTTTCTTTATGCGCGTTGCTATGGGTTTGGCCTATGAAGAAGAAAACAGAGAGGAGCGTGCCATTGAGTTCTACCGCCTACTCTCTTCTTTTGATTACATGTGTTCAACACCCACACTGTTTAATGCGGGCACCTTGCGCCCACAGTTGTCATCTTGTTACTTAACCACCATTCCCGATGACCTTCACGGTATTTATGGCGCCATTCAAGACAACGCTATGCTGTCAAAATTTGCCGGAGGCCTAGGCAATGACTGGACTCCTGTACGCAGCTTAGGTGCCTATATTAAAGGCACAAATGGTCGTTCTCAGGGTGTCGTGCCCTTCCTTAAAGTGGCCAACGATACCGCTGTTGCCGTTAACCAAGGTGGCAAGCGCAAAGGCGCTGTGTGTGCTTATCTTGAAACATGGCACATGGACATTGAAGAATTTTTGGAGCTGCGTAAGAACACGGGCGATGATCGCCGTCGCACCCACGATATGAACACCGCCAACTGGGTACCCGATTTGTTTATGAAGCGGGTTTTCGAAGAAAAAGATTGGACTCTGTTTTCGCCCAACGATGCACCCGACTTACACGACCTGTTTGGCAGTGCCTTCGAAGCGCGCTACGAAGAATACGAGCGCATGGCCGCAGCCGGCGAAATGAAAGTGTTTAAAACCGTTAAAGCACTCGACCTATGGCGTAAAATGCTGGGCATGTTATTTGAAACAGGCCACCCCTGGATCACGTTTAAAGACAGCTGTAACTTGCGTAGCCCACAACAACATTGCGGCGTAGTGCACTCATCTAACTTGTGCACTGAAATTACGCTCAACACTTCTGCCAATGATGAAATTGCGGTGTGCAACCTAGGCTCAGTTAACTTGGCTCAGCACATTGAAAACGGTCAGTTAAATCATGAAAAATTAGCCGCAACAATTAAAACGGCCGTCCGCATGCTCGATAACGTTATCGACATCAACTACTACTCGGTTGAATCGGCTCGCCGCTCTAACATGCGTCATCGCCCCGTAGGTTTAGGTGTGATGGGCTTCCAAGATGCTCTTTATAAGCAGCGCTTGGCTTATGGCTCTAACGGCGCGGTGGAATTTGCCGATCGCTCAATGGAAGCTATTAGCTATCATGCCATCAGCGCATCTAGCGAACTGGCACGGGAACGAGGTCGCTATTCATCATTTGATGGTTCACTGTGGAGCCAGGGTGTTTTACCCATCGACTCCATTGAAAACTTAGTTCGCAATCGCGGCGAACAGTTCATCAAAATGGATCGCAGCCAAACCCTAGACTGGGATACTTTGCGCGAGACAGTTAAAACACAGGGAATGCGTAACTCCAATGTAATGGCTATTGCCCCTACCGCAACCATCGCCAACATTACTGGTGTGAGCCAGTCGATTGAGCCTACGTATCAGAATCTTTACGTGAAATCGAACCTATCTGGAGAGTTCACCGTGGTCAACCCCTACTTGGTTCACGATCTGAAAGATCGAGGCCTGTGGGATTCAGTGATGGCCAATGACCTGAAATACTACGAAGGGTCAGCGCAAAAAATTGATCGTATCCCTGAAGACCTCAAAGAAATATACGCCACCGCATTTGAAGTTGAACCTCGCTGGATTGTTGAAGCTGCCAGCCGTCGTCAAAAGTGGATCGATCAGGCACAGAGTCTAAACCTCTACATAGCAGGCGCCAATGGTAAGAAGCTGGACATTACTTACCGCATGGCTTGGTACAGCGGTTTGAAAACCACCTATTACCTGCGAGCCCTTGCAGCGACGTCAACAGAAAAATCGACCATCGATACTAATGCGCTCAATGCGGTATCGTCTTCGATAGAAGCCAGCCAGCCAGTTACGGCCGCGCCGGTGCCGAAGGCCTGTGCTCTGGATGAACCAGATTGCGATGCCTGCCAGTAAGTAAGCCAAGACCGTTAGAGAGAGAGTAAGAGCCTTGCCGGGGGGAATTTGCCCCCCGGTAAAGGGCCGAGCTACACACTGAACATTAAAAGATAGATAAAAGGACCCTCATAGTATGTTGAGCTGGGATGATTACACCGAACAAGCCTCCCCCGAACCGCAGCCGGTACCTGCCGCACCTGAGTCTATTGCTCAGGCTGAGCAGGCTCCGGTAGCGGCCCAAGCGGCCGCCCCACAGACTGCAGCGCCAGAAAAGCCTGCAGCTGCTCCCGCCACTACTGGCACCCCAATTGCTCGAGCTCAAGCCGCCGTGGCCGCGATTAACCCTGCTGCGGGCCTCGAAGAACTTGAATTAGGCGCTACCCGCATTCAAGTTGATGACAAGGCGATGATCAACTGCCGCGCCGACCTGAACCAATTGGTGCCTTTCAAATACGATTGGGCCTGGCAGAAATATCTTGATGGTTGTGCCAACCACTGGATGCCTCAAGAAGTGAACATGACCGCCGACGTCGCCTTGTGGAAATCGAACGAAGGTTTAACAGAAGACGAACGACGCATTGTAATGCGCAGCTTAGGATATTTTTCAACAGCTGACAGTCTTGTAGCGAACAATTTGGTGCTCGCGCTCTATCGCCTTATTACTAACCCCGAATGCCGTCAGTACATTTTACGACAGGCGTTTGAAGAGGCCATTCACACCCACGCTTACCAATACTGTATTGAGTCTCTCAGTATGGACGAAGGCGAAGTGTTCAACATGTACCGTGAGCTGCCATCTATAGCCAGCAAAGCCACATGGAGCCTCAATCACACCCACGCCTTGAGTGATCCTACATTCAACACTGGCACCCCTGAAACTGACCAGGAATTGCTGCGCAACTTAATCGCGTTTTATGTGGTTACAGAAGGCATCTTCTTTTACTGTGGCTTCACTCAGATCTTATCAATGGGCCGCCGAAATAAAATGACCGGTGTAGCCGAACAGTTCCAATATATTTTGCGCGATGAATCAATGCACCTCAATTTTGGCATCGACATCATCAACCAGATTAAACTTGAGAACCCACATTTATGGACGGTTGAGTTTCAAGAGGAAGTGACCCAGATGATTCTAGAGGGCACAGAACTTGAAATTCACTATGCGCGCGACTCTATGCCACGTGGTGTATTGGGTATGAACGCGGCAATGATGGAAGAGTACCTTCACTTTATTGCCAACCGCCGCTTAGCTCAAATTGGTTTGCCTGAGCAGTTTGAAGGGGCGCAAAACCCCTTCCCATGGATGAGTGAAATCATGGATCTGCGCAAAGAGAAAAACTTCTTTGAAACTCGGGTGATTGAGTATCAAACTGGCGGCGCCCTAAACTGGGACTAAATAACAATAACCATGGCAGGTACTTGTGAACGCTTCACTTAAAGCTTTTTCGTCACCAGAATTACAGCGAAACACGGGTACTCGTCGTCGGCAAGCGGCGCGGATAATCAAGCATCTACGCCAAGAGCTAGCCCACGAACACCCTTTGCTCACCATGCCCACAGGCTGGATGATCGACAACTTGGTGAGCAATTGCCCTCAGGCATTACTCAGCCACGACGATTGGCCTTCTGTGGTTATGGCGCTAATGTCTCACATCGCCTCAGAAACCTCATCAGAAACCCCCTCTCCCGCCGGTTTTTCCCAGCTAGATGGCCAAACCCCACTGTTCCCCAATCACGAATTATTTGACGACTATGACGCCCACCGTTTTAGTATGGCACTTCATGAATACATGAAAACACTGACTTAAGGGTCAGACCGACTTTTTTGGTCTATAATTCGTTAACGTTCTTATTTGCGGTAACGAGTGGGCAATGGCAAAAGTTTTAATCGTCGACGACATTGAAGATAACATCAAACTACTCTGGTACAACCTAGAGGACGACGAGCACGAAATTGAGTCGGCAAGCGATGGCTATCAGTGCCTAGAAAAAGCGCTGAGCTTTATGCCTGACATTATTCTACTCGACTTAATGATGCCTGGCCTGAGTGGCCTGGAGACTCTTAAACTGCTCAAGACCAATGAAAAGCTGGATGCTATTCCCGTTATTATGATTTCCGCCAACGATGGCGACGAGTCAATTATTCACGCGCTGGATTTGGGCGCTCAAGATTACGTTACCAAGCCCTTTATCTACCCTGTATTGGCCGCGCGATTGCGCTCTGCCGTTCGCTTGAAAGAGAGCCAAGAAAAATTAGCTGAAGCCAACAAGACTCTTGAACTGCTAGCCTCACAAGACCCCCTAACTGACACATACAACCATCGCCATTTCTTCAACCTAGCCGGCGCGGAATTCGCCAAAACTAAGCGCTATGAGCGCCCAATTAGCACCATTATGATTGATGCCGACCACTTCAAATCTATCAATGATAAATACGGCCATGCCGTGGGTGATCAAGCGTTGATCTCCATGGCATCGATCTGCCAAGACTTGATTAGAACCTCAGATTTCATAGGCCGCTTGGGCGGAGAGGAATTTGCGGTTTGCTGCCCAGACACTGCGGTTGAAGGTGCTTGTAAACTCGCTGAACGTATTCGGGAAGCCATTGAATGCTCCGTGACAGAACACGAAGATGTACGCTTGCAGTTTACCGTGAGCATTGGTGTCGCAACACTCACCCCCGAAGACCTCACATTCAATACGATACTCGATCGGGCCGATAGTTTGCTATACGAAGCAAAACAAGGCGGCCGCAATCAAGTTATATGCCACGAACGGAAGTCTGCTCTGACTTAATATTCGTAAAAACCTCTACCTGATTTCTTGCCCAGCCAACCCGCCGCTACATACTTCCTTAACAGCGGTGCGGGGCGATACTTATCTTCACCCAACTCTTTATGCAACACCTCCATAATCGCAAGACAGGTGTCCAAGCCAATGAAATCAGCCAAAGCAAATGGCCCCATCGGGTGATTCAGGCCTAAATTCACCGCTTTATCGATATCCTCAATTGTTGACACGCCCTCCTCTAGGGTAAAGCAGGCCTCATTCAAGAACGGCAGCAGCAAACGATTCACAACAAAGCCCGCTTTGTCTTCACAGCTTACCACCTCTTTACCCGCCAACTCAGCCAAAGACTTAGTAGCGGTATAGGTTTCTTCACTGGTCGCTAAACCGCGAATTACTTCCACCAATTTCATGGCGGGCACCGGATTAAAGAAATGCATGCCAATAAACCGATCCGGCCTGGAAGTCGCGGCAGCCATTAACGTAATACTAATTGAGCTGGTATTTGAGGCAAGAATTGCTTCGGGCTTACAGACCGCATCTAACTGCTGAAAGAGCTTTTGTTTCAATTCAAAATTTTCGCTCGCGGCTTCAATGGCCATGTCCACATCAGCGAAATCGGCAATGGCCGCTACAGGTACAATGCGTTCGAGCAGAGACTCGCAGTCTTCGGCACTTAAACGGCCGCGCTGAACTTGTTTTTCTAATCGCCCCGCAATCGCGACCTTGCCACGCTCAGACGTTGCTAGATCCATATCGGCCAATTTCACTTGAAGCCCAGAGGCCGCAATTACCTGTGCAATACCTCCCCCCATTTGCCCAGCACCCAGCACACCTACTACCGCAATATCACCCATGTTTCTCTCCTGATCGTATTAGGGCGCCAAGTTTACCCTAAAGTAGCTATTATCCACTATACTGGCGCGCAGGCAGGGGCTTGCATATCCGCTCTGTGCCGCTACAATCCCGCTACTTTTTACATGAGACACTACAGGCCATTATGAATATTCGCGAACTCTTAACTGAATCTGTTCAACAAGCCATGCTCGACGCCGGCATCAATGCCGAGTGTCCGGCTGTTGTTGCGCCCAGCAAAAAAGCAGGATTCGGCGACTACCAAGCGAACGGTGCCATGGGCGCCGCCAAGGTGATGAAGTCAAAGCCCCGCGATTTGGCCCAATTGATTGTCGACAATTTGAAACTCGACGGCATTGCCGAAAAAATCGAAATAGCAGGTCCAGGGTTTATTAACATCCACCTCAAGGACAGCTGGCTAGCACAACAAGTGGACAACACGCTTGCCCATAAACAGCTCGGCATTGAAAAATCGACTCAGCCACAAACTGTAGTAATAGACTACTCAGCACCTAACTTAGCGAAAGAAATGCATGTGGGACATCTGCGTTCCACCATCATTGGTGACGCCCTTGTTCGTCTCCTGGAATTTCAAGGGCACACCGTGATTCGGCAAAATCACGTGGGCGACTGGGGCACTCAATTTGGCATGCTCATCGCTGAGCTAGAGGAACAACTGCAAAACAGCCCAGAGGCTAGCTTAGCGCTCAAAGATTTAGAAGTATTTTACCAGCAGTCGAAAAAGCACTTTGACCAAGATGAAGCCTTCGCCACGAAAGCCCGAGAGTATGTGGTGAAGCTGCAAGGTGGCGACCCTGAAATTCTGAAGTTGTGGGAACAATTCCGCGATGTTTCACTGAAGCACAGCGAAGAAATTTATCATGATTTAAACGTCACCTTAGGCCGTGATCATGTTCAGGGCGAAAGTGCTTACAACAGTGACTTAGCAGTTTTATTAAAAGAACTGCAAGATCAGGGTTTGGCGGTAGAAAGCCTAGGAGCTCAAGTAGTTTTTCTGGAAGAACTGGCCGATAAGGAAGGCAATCCCTCGCCTGTGATCGTGCAAAAACAAGGGGGTGGATTTCTTTATTCCACCAGCGACTTGGCGGCCATTCGCCACAGAGTAAACACTCTGCACGCAGACCGGATTATGTATTTCATCGACGCTCGCCAGTCTTTGCATTTACAACAAGTCTATACCATCGCCCGTAAAGCGGGGTTCGCAGGAGACGACGTCAGCCTAGAGCATCACGCTTTTGGTACCATGATGGGAGAAAATGGCAAGCCTTTTGCGACACGTTCTGGCGGCACGGTAAAGTTGGCCGACTTGCTAGTTGAAGCGAAAGAAAGGGCAACCGCAACGGTGGCGGAAAAAAACCCTCACCTGTCAGCCGATGAAGCCGCGGCCATTGGTGAGACCGTGGGTATTGGTGCGGTGAAGTATGCTGATTTAAGTAAAACGCGTACCAACGATTATATTTTCAGCTGGGACTCCATGCTCAGTTTTGAGGGCAATACTGCGCCCTATTTACAGTATGCCTATGCACGTATTCAAAGTATTTTTTCGAAAGCTGGGGTTGAAGGTAGCTCACTCTCAGGGAGTACACTTCTAGGTACATCGCAGGAAAGAGCTCTCAGCGTGAAGCTTCTGCAACTCGATGAAGTACTCGAGCAGGTAGCCCGTGAGGCTTACCCTCACATCCTGTGTACCTATCTCTATGATTTGGCCAGCCTTTATATGAGCTACTATGAGGCCTGCCCTATTCTTAAAGAAGGTGTGGAAGCCGACACCCGAGCCAGCCGCCTACGTTTATGCCAATCGGTTGCAAGCACATTACGCACAGGTTTGGATTTGCTGGGTATTGATGTTTTAGAACGAATGTAGGGCTTGAACTTACCAGACACCGGACCGGAGTTTAACCCCGGTTCGGTCGGGATTGCGAAGCTCCGCTCACCCCCGCCCGTGTTGCAAATAAATCTCATTTACAATAAAATCCTAAGCTCAATATTAATACTGTAAACCTGCCCTTAATCAAAGAAAATTGTCGCGCCCCCACTATGATGATCGAGGATTGAGAGCGAGATCTGTCTGCACCCCAACCAACAAACAGACAAAACAACCAGAGACCACCCTAATGCCACAAACACTTAAACTGAGTATCGCGCTCCTAAGCCTAATTTTTGCCGGCACTCTTCAGGCGCAAGCGCCTACAAGCAAACAGGCAGTACTTGAGCACTATACCGATATCGCTCACGCCGTATTCACTGACTCACATACTCAGGCTGAAGAGCTCAAAAACTCTATAGTAGCACTCCTCAATAAGCCCACAGAAAACACTCTAAACAAGGCTCGCGACGCTTGGAAAGTTGCTCGCATACCCTACCAGCAAAGCGAAGTATTCCGCTTCAGTCACGTGGTGGTTGATGATATGGAAGCTCAGATTAACGCTTGGCCCCTCGACGAAGGTTTAATTGATTACGTTAACGAGGACTATGAAGGCGAACTCGGCAACTTCGGAGCTGATGCTAATATTATTGCGAATCCCGCACTCGATTTTGGCGGCACTTTAATTGACACACTCAAGATAACACCGGAAATACTCGCGGACTTAAATGAACTTGGCGGATCTGAAGCGAATGTTGCCACGGGTTACCATGCCATCGAATTTCTACTTTGGGGGCAGGACCTGAATGGCACAGGCGCGGGCGCTGGAGAGCGACCTGCTACTGACTATGCTCTGGGTGAACAATGCACACATGGTAATTGCGAACGCCGCCGTAACTATCTTCTTGCAGCCACCGAGCTACTAATTCAAAACCTCTCCACATTGGAAAATGAATGGGCACCAGATCAGGCAGGCAACTATCGTGAGCAGTTCCTGGCAAGCGGTGAGCAAGCCGCATTAACAAAGGTTCTCTTCAGCATGGGAAGTTTAGCTTTGGGCGAACTAGCCGGAGAGCGAATGAAAGTGGCCTTAGAGGCAAACTCCACCGAAGATGAACACGACTGCTTTAGTGACAACACGCACTATTCTCACTATTACAATGCGCTCGGTATCGCCAACATTTATTCTGGCCATTTTCAAGGTACTAACGGTGACTGGCTGCGCGGCCCGTCTTTGGAAAATTTAATTAAAGACATTAGCCCTACACTGGCCAAGTCTCTCACAGATGCCTTCGAACTCACTCAAGCAAAACTGCAAGTGATGGTGCATCGCGCCGATGCCAGCGGACCTTTTGCCTCAAAAACCACGATGAAGTTTGACCAGATGATTGCGGAAGGCAACAGTGAAGGAGTACAGATTATCGGCGACGTTATTGAATCTCTAGTCGCTGAAACACAGCTGATAGAAGCTATGGCAAAAGCATTAGACATCAACCGACTGACTCCCGATCAAGTCAGGCAGCACTGATCTTTGTGTTAAACGGCAAGGTTCGAAAGCTGTGCGCAGCTCTAATTTGGTGCGCTGCGCTCGGCTTAAATAACAGTGTGGTCGCGTCTGAAAATAATAATCGCAACGCTTATTCTCAGCCCGATGGACAATTACCACTGTCCCAGAAACTGGATTTTCATGTAGGTAATAGCTTCTTTCGAAATCCCTGGATTAGCGCCCCTGCCACTACCGATGCCCGAGACGGTCTCGGCCCGCTATACAATACAAACGCCTGCCAAAACTGCCACATTCGTGACGGCCGTGGCCACTTGCCTAAAAGTGCCACTGACAATAGCGTGTCGCTTATATTGCGCTTGAGCTTGCCCGCGAAGAATACCGCTGAAAAGGTTAGGCAATCACAACACGGACCACAAGCAGTACCCGCCTACGGCAAGCAATTACAGGACTTCGCACTTCCAGGTGTTGCCGCAGAAGGGCGTATCACTCTATCTTGGAGCGCTCTTACTGTAAATTTTGACGATGGGGACACAATCGAGTTACGACGCCCAAGTTTCGAAATAAGCGATCTCGGATATGGGCCCTTACCTCGCGATGTTGAAGTGTCTGCGCGAATTGCGCCACCCATGATTGGTCTAGGTCTGCTGGCCGCCATCGACGAAAACACCCTGCGAACATGGAGCGACCCAGAGGACCGGGATGGCGACGGAATTTCCGGGAGAATCAATCAAGTGAAATTAATAGGTCATGAGACGCTAAGCACAGGGCGCTTTGGCTGGAAGGCAGGACAACCCAGCCTGGCACAACAAAACGCCGCCGCATTTCATGGCGACATGGGCTTGAGCTCTCGACTATTCCTTAAGCAAGCTTGCGAACCCATTCAAGAGCAGTGTCTAGCGATGACAACTGGGGGAACGCCAGAGGTGAGCGACAATATCCTTGATGCCATCACGTTCTATACTCATAACTTGGCTGTACCGAGCCCAACGCGAATCACGCTGAAAAACAAAGGCACTTTAAAACAAGGGAGAACGCTCTTTTTAGAAGCGGGTTGCCAACAGTGCCACAAAACCTCAGTATTCACCGGTACATCTAGTATGCCTTGGCTGGAAAAAAGACTTATTCACCCCTACACCGATTTACTTTTACACGATATGGGAGCTGCACTCGCCGACGGGCGAGCTGAATTTTCCGCCACTGGGCAGGAGTGGCGCACCGCGCCGCTTTGGGGTATTGGCCTAAGTAAAGCAGTTGAGCCTCAAGCCACTTTCCTGCATGATGGCCGCGCCCGAACGCTGTTGGAGGCCATTGTATGGCACGGAGGCGAGGCACAATCGGCTCGCGATAAGGTATTGTCCATGAGCCGAGCCGAGCGACAGTCACTCATTTCATTTTTAAACTCTTTGTGAAGGTTTTTGCATGATATTTTCTAAACCTAGAAATCAAGCCTTGCTGCTATTTTTAGCGGCGGCGCTAGCGACGACACTAACCTACCTCTCTAAAGATAAACAAGACCTAGAAAAGCAAGTCGCCAGAGAGATCGCAGAAAATACCATCGTGAATTTTCACCAAAATTTTGCCCTCAGCACCAAAGTATTGAGCGCGAAGAGCCAAGCATTTTGTATAAACCCTAACGAGACCACACTTAAGGCAACGCAGGCACAATGGCGGCTCGCAATGTCAGATTGGCAGGCGGTAAAAATCATCAACTTTGGTCCCATTAAAGTTAACAACCTATCCTGGCGCCTACAATTTTGGCCAGACAAGAAAAATCTTGTGGGTCGAAAAATAAAATCCTTACTCAAGAGCAAGGATGTAATTGATCATGCGAAGCTGGAAGAATCCAGTGTTGTGATACAAGGCCTGTCAGCTCTAGAATACCTATTATTTGATCGCACTGGCGCAAAACTAAGCCACTACCAAACCAATGAGGGCGAAACTAGGCAGTGCGCTCTCTTACAAACGGTAGCCAGCCTTACCCAGCAAACTGCCGAGCATCTATCTAGTTCATGGCAAGCCAAGGACGAATACTTATCCGTCTTTGTAAACACCGCCACAATAACGCCAGAAACAAATATGGCAGACATTGCTACCGGCACTCCTCCGCTTACCCAACTCATTGAAAGTATTTTGGTCAATCTTGAAACTTTAAAAAATGACAAACTTGGCGCTCCGCTAGGTCTAAAGTCCGCGTCAGGGAAAACTAACGCTTTCTTAGCCGAAGCATGGCGCAGTCAACATTCATTAGCGCTGGCGAGCGCCAATCTTAGTTCAGTCCGCCAACTGCTCGTGAATGGAGAGCTCTTAGGCCTCACAGACTTTTTAATCGCCGATGACCACCAAGCTCTAGCGTCACGCCTGCTGATGCAGATAGATGCGATTCAAACTACTTTGAATACGGTTGACAGACCTATGGCTGAAGCAATTAACCACGATGAAAGTAGAGCCGCGCTCAGCAAAGCTCATACTGACTTAGCCGCTCTCATATCCACTTTGAAACGTGACATACCCATCGCAATGAATATCACCCTAGGTTTCAATGACAATGACGGTGATTGAATCTTGGGGCTGATAGTTTGACGGGACAAAAAAACGATAGTACGAGGCGACAGTTTTTAAAGTTCACAACTCTGTCGTCGATGAGCTTTCTGCATCCTCTCACGGGCTATGGACAAACCAATTCCCGAGCCTGGTGCTTTAGCGCGTGTAATGACTCGAGCGGCCAGCATTTTGTTGCTGGCTGGCCAATACACGAGCCCAATCGAGGCTTTAAGGTAGCTGTACCCCTTCGCGCACATGACTCTGTGATTCACCCGACTCATTCACAAGTATTATTTTTTTCCCGGCGTCCCGGTAGTGACATCTACTGTATTGATTATCAGTCCCGTCGCTTAGTACGAACCCTGCATGCAAAGGCAGGACATCATTTTTATGGACACGGCTGCTTTAGCGCCGACGGTAAATACCTCTTTACCAGCGAGAACCCTTATCACCGAAGTAGGACCAAGGGCAGCGATGGTGTTATCGGGATTTACGACAGTGCAGACTATCAGCGAATAGGCGAAATACCTTCGGGCGGAATTGGCCCCCATCAACTTAAAATGATGCCCGACCAGGAGACTTTAGTTGTCGCCAACGGTGGGATTTTTACCCACCCGGCACTGCCGCGTGAAAAGTTAAATCTAGACAGCATGCAATCTTCGCTGTCGTATATTGATACCAAGCGCCAAAATATAATTGACCGCTACTACCCTCAAGACCCACAAATGAGTATTCGCCATCTCGATTGCAGCGGTCAAAATCAGGTTATTATGGGCGTACAATACCAAGGGCCCGCGTTCGAATCTCGCCCCTTGGTACTGAGCCACAGGGGTGAAGATCGACTGCAGGCAATGCTTGCAAGTGAGTCTATCTGGAGATCACAGGCACAATACATTGCCAGTGTGGCCATAGATCAACAGAGTGAAATAGCGCTGACCAGCGCACCTAGAGGCGGAGTGGTAGACTGTTGGGACCTCAAGCGAGGCGAACACAAACAGCAATTTAATATCCGCGACGCTGCGGGTTTGAGTTTTAACCCTAAGCAGAAAAATTTTGTCATCAGTAACGGGCTCGGCCAAATACTACAGTGGAGCACGGGTAATTCACTGCAAGTACTTCAGCAAGACGCGTTTCAATGGGACAATCATTTAAGCAGCGCATTAATCTAAAATTACAAGCTAACACCAACGGAGCATCAACCTTGACCCTGAACCGCCGCCAACTAGTGAAAAGCAGCCTTGCAAGTATCGGTTTAGCTACCCTATCTGCCTGCCGCTTTAATCTTAGTAAAGCTGAACCGACTTCTGGAAATGAGGCGCCACAATACGATTACATTTTGACTGCCGAGCCCTCCCCCCTAGAAATATTACCGGGCAAAACCACACCCGGCTTAGGTTTTAATGGCCAATTCCCAGCGCCAGTGATACGAGCTCAACAAGGTAAAGCCATTCGTATTTTGTTTGTAAATAATTTATCACAGGCAACTACTATTCACTGGCACGGCATTCGAATAGATATAAAAATGGATGGAGTACCATTTTTAAGCCAAGCGCCCGTACAGCCTGGTGAAACATTTCTCTATGAATTTGTCTGTCCAGATGCTGGGACCTTTTGGTATCACCCCCACATGCACAGTGTTGAGCAGCTAGGCAAAGGCTTAGTGGGAGCGCTGATTGTAGATGAAGCTGAAGCACCCGAATTCGACGCGGATTTAGTCATTGGACTAAAAGATTGGCGACTCGATAAACAAGGACAATTCTTACCTCTTTCAATTCCCCGTCACGCTGCAAGAGCCGGCACTCTAGGCACGGTAGAGAGCGTTAATGGCGAGCAGCGACCAACACTCTTAGCGCCTGCTGGCGGCCTTGTGCGCTTACGTTTTCTCAACATGGATTCCAGCCGAGTTTATCACCTAAGCCTCAAAGATTTAGACGCACATATCATTGCCATTGACGGCAGCCCAGTGGCAAAACCTCGACCGTTAGTCACTCATGATATGGGCGCGGGCATGAGGCTTGATGTAGCGATACGGCTCACCAAAGAGGTCGGCCAAGATATTGTAATTTATGACAAAAAAGGCCGCGGCTATTTTGAATTATGCCGATTACAGACAGAAGCCCCAAAACAAGCACTGCTAAACACCGAACTCAGGGCCCTTGCACCCAATCCCCTGCCTTCGCTCAAGCTCGAAGAAGCGCAGCATTTACGGTTTGAATTTGAGTGGGCCGGCGCGCTCTCGCCCGTAGGCCACGACGGCAAAGTTGACCAGACATTCTGGACCATCAATCGTCGCGCCTGGGCAGGTATGCATTCAGGCACGCTACCCGCCCCTCTGGCGGTCGTTCCTCTGGGTAAAACCATCGTCATGGAATTGCATAATGCCACGCCTCACGGCCATCCTATTCACATGCACGGTATTATTTTCACCGTGCTGTCGAGCGATAAGCGCACCATCGACCCCTTCCAGACCGACACAGTCTTACTTGAACGAAATGAGCGCGCCACTATTGCGTTTGTGGCCGACAATCCTGGACGCTGGATGTTTCACTGCCACGTGATTGAACATATGAAAACTGGTCTCATGGGCTACATCACCATTGCCTGACAGGTCGTAAGCCTTGTTCCCGTAATAGCCAATCGCTACACTACTGAGCCAAGCTTAAACAAAACGATGCCATGCCCAGTACCGATGAATTTATAAGTCAACTCTACCGCTCCGTGGGGCAAGTGCCCTTGGCCGATTTTCGTCAGCGAGCTTTGGAGTTACTGCGCCCATTGATTCATTTTGATGGCGCCGTATGGGGCACAGGGCATACAAATACCAGAGAGTTTTACACCCACACATATTTGGAGGTTTCGGAAGACCTGTTTGACGCGCTTCAAGCCAGCCAAGCCATTAATCCCGTTTACCAATACCATCTTAGGCACGTAATCGAGCCTGAATTAAACTCTGAAGAGGCTGAAAGATTTCGCGAATGCCTAGGCAAGCCAGTTGATATGGCCGACCTAATTCCCGACGAAGAATTTTTTCAATCAATACTCTATAAGAAGTACCTAGGACCACACAACATTGAACGACTGCTAAGTGCCATGCACGTTAATGAACGCAGTGGCATTTTCACCCTACTCACGCTCTACCGTTTTGATCGAGCCCACGTGTTCACCGAACAAGAAAAACGCATGCAGCAACACTTACTATTTCACCTCATTGCTGCGGCGTCTCACGCCTCGTTTGTAGAGCTGCAAAAACGCCATCACGATACTCATACCGCCAACGCTCTGTGCGATAAGCACGGTAATTATCACGAGGTAGAAAGCGGCTTTCTCGACTTGATGGAGTCTTTTTTTGGTAATGATGCTCAAACTCGCCTGCCATTTCCACCCACAAAACACGGAGCACTGATTAACAGCCTGCACATTGAATCGGAAAGTATTGGCGAGTTGTACTATGTTGGCATTCGTCCAGAACAAGCCTTAGACAAACTCACTCAGCGTGAAAAAGAAGTGGTTAGTGGTATCTGCAAGGGCCTAACCTTTAAAACCATTGCCAAAAATCTCGCTCTATCTCCCTCCACTGTTTCCAATCACCTCTACCGCATTTACCGCAAGCTAGGCATCAACAGTCGAAGTGAGCTAGTAGCACTTCTCGAGAATAAGTGAATTTAGGGGCTTTCTCAGCCGCTTAACCAAGCAAGACCCTTCGATACACTTCTTAACGATCCTTGAAACTACTTTGGATGCTTTTCCTTATACTGGGCACAACGCTTAGAAACCAATTCAGACAAAGGTAAAGACAAAGGACAACATTATGATGACACTAGCAATTATTCTGCCCCTATCTATCTCGCTTCTAGCCATTATTGCAGCTGATGACCTAGCGCCACTCTACTAGCCAAGCTGTCACTTCTTCACACCCCATTTAGCCTCGTATTCGAGGCTTTTTTTTGACTTGGGATTTATTGCAGGCACAAAAAAGGCCGATATCTCTATCGGCCTTTAATTACTAGAACTTGACGTTATTTTTCGATAACGGGTGCCAGTGTCACATCGTATATATTGGCTTCGCGAGCGGCGTCTGCAATAGCAACATAGGTTGCCGCTTCAGATTTACCATCGGCGCGAATAATAACCGACGCTTTTGGAAATTCAGCGTGTAAACGTGCGATATTCGCGCGTACTGCACGGATGTCCACCCGGCGCTGCTCCATCCAGATTTCATTGCTACCTGTGACAGTCACCAAGATATTCTCTGGTGCATCCTCGGGTGGCGGTTGATCCTGACTTTCAGGGATATTGACGTTAATGCCGATTTCTTTAACGAACGAGGCCGTTACAATAAAAAAGATCAACATAATAAAGACAACATCGAGCATCGGCGTCAAATCGATCTCAGAACTATCTTCTTCAGCACCACGGCCTTTTTTACGGCTCACAGAATCTTCTCCCTCAACAACTTGATTACAAACTGACCAATGCCAGCAAACGTTCTACAAAATTAAGGGCGCATATTAACAGTTTTAATTGCTTAAATGCCAATTTCCCATGCCTTATCCCCTTGTTCACGGGCAGTGTTACCGTATGACCCAAAAAGACACGAAGGCGGGACGCAATTGATCAATAAGCGGTCGCGAGCGTTACACTTATTCCCCTTCCTCAGTAAACAAGTCTAGTTGGCGTACTCCCTCCTCTCCACCTCGGTCCAACAACCTCACGCCAATACCTAAAAGACGCACGGGCAGCGATTGCCGCCGGGCCGCATCAGCCAAAAGTGCCCTGTAATCGCTCAGTCGAGCGCCGGTTCCCGCTCGCTCTAGAGTGGTGCTGGTAAAATCATTGAATTTCACTTTTACAAATGCTTTGGTGATCTGATAGTCGTCGCCCAAACGCTGCAAGCGGTTTTTTAACTCCACAAATAAATCAGGGAGCTTCGCCAAGCAGAGATCGACACTTTCAAGGTCTTCATTATAGGTATGTTCAACACTAAGAGATTTGCGACGCCGCGACGGAGTGACCGGGCGCTCATCAATACCCCGGCACAAATTGTGTAGACGCTGGCCAAAAGAGCCAAAACGCTCGTTTAACTCATACTGATCAAAACGACGTAGGTCAGCGCAAGTTTCTACACCCATACGTTTCAATTTCTCGGCTGTCACTTTACCTACGCCATATATCCGTTTTACCGGCAAGGGGCGCACAAAACTTTCGACCTCGTTAGGCGGAACAACACACAAGCCATTAGGTTTATGCCAGTCACTGGCCACCTTCGCGAGAAATTTATTGGGGGCGACTCCTGCAGACACGGTAATATTTATCGCCTCAAATATTCGCTGCCTAATTTCCTCTGCCATTAAGGTTGCACTACTACGGCACCGTGTACTTTCACTAACATCTAGAAACGCTTCATCCAGCGACAAGGGCTCAACTAAATCGGTGTAATCAAAGAAAATTTCTCGCATCGATTGCGAGGCTATGCGGTAGGCTTCCATATTGCCAGGGACAATAATTAAATCGGGGCACAAACGCATTGCGGTCGCCGAAGCCATCGCAGAGTGAATACCAAATTCCCGAGCCTCGTAATTACAGGTAGAAATAACCCCTCGCCGATCGGAGTGCCCGCCGACAGCCATAGGCCGCCCCTTTAAGGACGGGTCGTCACGCATTTCAATTGCTGCAAAAAAACAATCGGCGTCACAGTGAATGATTTTTCTGTTCATAAGGAGCGTATTTCGCATTCACTCAAAGGCATTAGAATCCTATGATGCACCAAAGCTGTCTATATATACAGGTGTTGTAAAAACAAAAATAAGAATCCTTTCCAGCGAATCGTTATAATGTAGATCCCAAGTATTTTTAAGAGCGATATGCAAATGAGTGTTGGATCATGGACCCCCGAAAGTAGTGACGCGAGCGACAGCTATCAACTAAGCGAACATACACTAAAATTATTTATCGAGCTTAGCCGACAGAACGAGCTCGAGAACTTGCAAACGCGGTTGTCAAAAGAGCAGATAGAAAAAGAATGCCAGGCCATGAAGCTAACAATGTCAGACTGGCAGAGCTTAACTCACTTGCTAGATGACGATGAACTGTATCAATTGATACGATTTTTCACGCGTTCGGAAATGTTGTTACCCGGTTGGGAAGCAGGAGCAGAATCTCCCGTAGTGTGGCTGGCCAAAATTTTGCGCCAACGTAAATCTCCCCTGAAAAAAGAACAATTGCAGTGGATAAAAAGCCACTCCACTAATCGATTTATTCCCAATGGAGCCCTGATCTAATCGGTATCGGGCTCATAATTTCCCAATTCGACTCCTACTAATTCTTGAGTGCTTTTTTCACGCTTGCCGACAAAAACCAAGCGCAAAGCGATCAGACTCACAATTTTTCAAAGTTTGTTGTCTTTTTAGCGCTTTTTCGGTGAATTCGGCTTTAAAAGCCTTGATATTTCACAGCAAAGCCTTAACTTATACACGCCTTTGAATTCTAAGCAAATTGCTGGCAATTTTTTTAAAAAAATTAAGGAAGCTAAAACATGGCTGCAAAAAAAACTAAAGCGCAAAACCCTGTTGCTCAACTCGAACAGGAAATCGCAAAACTGCAAACCCAACTGGCTAAAGCTCTAGCTAAAGAAGAGTCTGACGCAGCAAAATCTGCGACTAAACTCGCGGCTGAAGCTAAGAAAGCGGCTGCTAAAGCAAAATCTGCACAAACTAAAGTTGCTGCAGCTCGCAAGAAGAAAAAAACCCCCGCCAGCGCCAAGCAAGTTGCTGCAGCTCAATCCGCCGCTAAAGCCGCTAAAGCTGATGCCAATTCTGCAAAATCTGCAGCTTCTGATGCGAAAGCCGCTTTAGCGACCATCAAAGCTTCCAGCAAAAAAAGCGCAGCTCAGGCAAAAGCCTTAGCCAAGCAAGATGCTGCCGCAGCCAAAGCTCAAAAAGCAGCAGACAAGAAAGCCGCAGCTAAAGCTAAAGGTGCCGCTAAAAAAGCCGCCGCCAAAGCTAAAGTAAGCGCTAAAAAAGCCGCCGCCGCAGCTAAAGTAGCCGCCAAAGCCGCTAAAGCTAAAGCCAGCGCTAAAGCCAAGAAAGCCGCAGCCAAAGCTAAAGCGACAGCTAAAGCCAAAGCCAACAAAGAAAAATTGGCCGCTAAAAAAGCCTCAGCCAAAGTAAAAGCAGCCGCTAAAGCTAAGGCAGCCAAAGAAAAGGCCTCAGCCAAGAAAGCCGCAGCTAAAGCCAAAGCCAAGGCCAAAAAACCCGCAAAGAAAGCCGCAGCTAAAAAACCTGCAGCCAAAAAAGCGGCCGCTAAGAAGCCTGCAGCTAAAAAACCTGCTGCCAAGAAGAAAGCAGCGGTTAAAAAGCCTGCTGCGAAGAAAGCTGCAGCAAAAAAACCTGCCGCCAAGAAGAAAGCAGCTAAAAAAGCCTCTAAGTAATCACTGGCTTATTCCTAGCGCTCTTCGAGCGCTAGGTTCCCCCCCTCTCTCTATTCCTGCTGCAACAAGAAATCAACAAAACACTTATTCGCCTTCGATAGGTATTGATTGCGTTTCCAAGCAATACCCAACTCGAGATAAATCGGCTGTTTGAATGGGATACCTACAAGCTCTGGCTCCTTTTCAGCCACACGGCGTAAACAAAACCCCAGCCCTAAATCTTCTTTCACCAAACAGACCATCAGCCGTAGTAAATCCGTCTCGACGGCAATTTTTGGCTTTATACCCTGGAGTTCACTTAAGCGCCCAATTAGCTCCCGAAGATAGTAGTCCTCCCGATAAACAATCAATGGTTCTTTTATAAATGAGGAAAACTCCAAATCGTTCATCTCAGCAAATCGGTGGCGGGGGCTTACACAGGCAACTACCTCTTCTTTCTCTAGCAGGCAATGTACTTCAAGAGCTTCTGGTATATTGTCCATGGTGATCACTCCCATATCTATCTCACCACTCGAAATCAACTGCTGTGAACGCCGGGTACCCTCGCCACTGATTTGGACATTAATTTTGGGGTGCAGCTTTCGAAACGCCACAATTTTTTCCGGTAAATAATAAGAACCCAGCATCGCCGGCGTACCAAAGCGAACTTGCCCTCCCTGCAGATTACTCAGTTCGGTAATTTCTTGGACTGCCTGCTGAAACTGTCCAATAATTTTTTCAGCATGCACAAATAATCTTGCGCCTTCGGCCGTTAGCGTTACCTTGCGGTCAGAACGGTTCAGCAAAATCGAACCCAATTCTTGCTCCAGCTTTTGAATAGCAATGCTCACAGCAGACTGAGCGATATTGAGAGCATTCGCTGCCTTGGTAAAACTTCCCTCCTTAACTACACTATGAAAGATCTGCAATTGCCGCTTATCCATATTTGCCCCGATATAGTCGATCTACATTAAATTCGCCAAGCCTGCGCCAAAGGATATATCAATTATATATGGATAGGATATAAATAATATATTTTATATATTAATAAACTATTGCTATAGTCCCATAACGCCAAGTTTGGCCACATTCCAAGGAGTAAACTAATGAGCAATAATCAACACTGGTCCAAAAATTTCAATTGGCAGGACCCTTTTATGATGGACCAACAGTTGACGGAAGAAGAGCGCATGGTAAGAGATACTGCGCGCCAATACGCTCAAGAAAAACTCCTCCCCAGAGTACGTGACTCATTTCGCAACGAAGACACCGATTTGAACATTTTTCGTGAAATGGGCGAACTAGGCTTGCTGGGCTCGCCCTTAGAAGGCTATGGCTGCCCAGGAGTGAGCTATGTAAGCTACGGTTTAATTGCCCGTGAAATTGAAAGAGTAGACTCGGGCTACCGTTCAATGATGAGTGTGCAATCCAGCCTTGTAATGTATCCAATTTATGCCTACGGCAGCGAAGCTCAAAAAGAAAAATTTCTACCTAAGTTAGCCACTGGTGAGTGGATCGGTTGTTTTGGCTTAACAGAACCAGACCACGGCTCAGATCCTGGCAGCATGATTACTAGGGCCAAGAGTGTAGATGGCGGCTATAGCTTAAGTGGCGCAAAAATGTGGATTACCAACTCGCCCGTCGCTGATGTATTTGTAGTCTGGGCCAAAAACGACGACGGTGTCATCAAAGGCTTTATTCTCGAAAAGGGCATGAAGGGCCTCAGCGCGCCAAAGATTGAAGGCAAGTTAGCACTGAGAACTTCAATCACCGGCGAAATTGTGATGGATGAAGTATTTGTTCCTGAAGCGAATATGCTCCCTAACGTTGCCGGACTAAAAGGTCCCTTCGGTTGTTTAAACAGTGCCAGACTCGGAATATCTTGGGGCGCACTAGGTGCGGCAGAAGATTGTTGGCACTCAGCTCGTGAATACACGATGGAGCGCAAACAATTTAACCGACCATTGGCCGCCAACCAGTTGATCCAAAAGAAACTGGCGGTAATGCAAACCGATTTATCTCTCGCGTTACAGGGCTGTTTAAGAGCGAGCCAACTCAAAGATCAACACCAGCTGCCACCAGAGTTAATTTCTCTTCTGAAACGAAACTCCTGCGTAAAAGCCTTGGAAGTAGCCCGAGAATCACGTGATATGCATGGAGGTAATGGCATTTCTGATGAATATCCAGTGATGCGTCATATGGTAAACCTCGAAGTCGTCAATACCTATGAGGGCACCCAAGACGTTCACGCTTTAATTCTCGGCCGTGCACAAACCGGGCTTCAAGCCTTTTATTAAAATTACACAGGAACTCACACAATGAGCTCAAAAACTCAAGCGCCACTCGCGGGCATTCGTGTTTTGGATTTAAGCCGAATTCTTGCAGGGCCTTGGGCTGGGCAGTCCCTCGCCGATCTGGGAGCGGAAGTGATTAAGGTAGAGCGCCCAACCGGTGGAGACGACACCCGCCATTGGGGGCCTCCGTACATGCAAAACCGAGAAGGTGAAAACACTGAGGAAACCGCCTATTTTATGGCGGCAAATCGCGGCAAGAAATCGATTACTGTGGATATCACAAGTATTAAAGGACAGGAGATTATTCACAAACTTATTGCCCAATCAGACATAGTGATTGAAAACTACAAAGTCGATGGTTTAAAAAAGTATGGGCTGGACTATGCCAGCATTAAAGAAGCTCACCCATCACTCATTTATTGCTCCATCACCGGCTTTGGTCAAACAGGGCCTTATCGCCATCGCGCTGGTTACGATTTTATGATCCAAGGAATGGGCGGGCTAATGAGTATCACAGGCGAAAAAGATGAACTCCCCGGTGGTGGTCCGCAAAAAGTTGGCGTGGCAGTAACCGATATTTTCACGGGTTTATACGCCACTATCGCCATTCAGGGCGCCCTGCTAGAGAGGCATAACTCAGGCTTAGGTCAACATATTGATTTGGCGCTATTCGACGTGCAGGCCGCTGTCCTAGCCAATCAAGCTACCAATTACCTCGTCGGTGGCACGCAACCTCGTCGCCTAGGGAATGCCCACCCCAACATCGTGCCCTATCAGGCATTTGCAACGCTGGATAGCCACATTATTCTGGCCGTGGGGAACGACAAACAATTTGCTCGCTTTGCCAAGTTGGCTGCTTGTGATTATTGGTTAGACGATGAGCGCTTCGCGACTAACCGCGCTCGTGTAGAAAACCGCGAACTAGTGTGTGATGCGGTGGCCGCCGCAATTGCTGAACACAGCAGTGAGTTTTGGCTGGAAGCTCTGGAAGCAGAGGGTGTGCCCAGCGGGCCCATCAATACCATTGATCAGGTCTTTTCCGATCCCCAGCTACTTTCTCGGGGCATGCGCGTAGCGGTTGAGCACCCACTAAGCGATAAGCTCGAGCTGGTAGGAAACCCAATACATTACAGCCGAACGGAAATCAACGACAAACGAATGGCACCACTTTTGGGCCAGGATACTGAAACTCTACTGAGCGCCTTGTTGGGCTACAGTGAGGAAGAAATTTCGGCCATCAAAAAAGACCAAGCCATTTAGCCGTTTTGATCTTCTATTGCCGTTTTTCTTGGGCGAATTTGGAGACGCAGTTTTTCACTCGGATCAAATTCGCATACGGCTCGGTAGCGAAGCACCCTTCCCTTCCGACCCTTAGCGTCGAAATCGACCGTGTACTTTATATGGTCTTCACGACTTAAGTCGACCGGTGGAGCCCCCTCAGTCAAGTTGCGGCGCTCCTTCATGCTTTTGGTTCGCTCTGCCAGCTTGTCAGAACAGACAAGCCACAGTTTTTCCTGACGAAGTAACTCTTGGCGCTCGGCCTCAAGCTTTGCTTCCTCCACAAGCCTCTGCTCTTCAAGTGCTCGCAAACGCTTCAGTTCAGGAAAGGACACTGTTCCACCAGGGTAACTAGGATCAATTACTTCCATCGCAAGGCCATCGATCACAACGGCGAAGCTGCGCCTATTTTCATTGCGACAGGTTAAGCGAAATATGGGGTGTGCTTTACTACTGACTCTGGAATTTAATTCCCCACGTATGACCGATACGCAGCCCTCTGCATTGTCTTCAACCAACTTAGCAGCTCGGATAAGTGTAAGGTAGTGATTCTGATAACTAGAAGGCAGCCACAAACCACTTTCAACTACGGCATAGGCATTCACATGAAAAAACAATAAGCCGATAACGAAGGTTTTTTGCCAAGCCATCAATGCATTAGGTCTCTTGCGAGTTGGCCATATGGCCTGTCGCCATTTCCCCGTAGACATAACCGTAGAGCACCAATAGAGCATCTTCATCCCCTTCAATAAACTCAATGCCGTATACCGCGGGCAGGTTGTGATCAATCTCTTTAGTGCTACGCTCAATACGCGATCGAATGACTGCATTGATACGCAGCGTTCTCATTAAGCGGCCAATGTTGACGTCGGAGAGAATCTCTAATTGATCTCCCACTCGACCAATCGCAGAAGCTAACTCTAAGCGAGCACCCGTTGTACTTATGTCTGCCACAATACCTTCAGAAGAAGGTTCATCCAGTTCGCTAGTATTGGTCACGCTTACAGAGTGATTCACACTGACTCGTGTGGCGCCACGTACTTCCTTAAAACCCACATTACTTGGATAAGACAAATAGAGCATAGGATAAGGTGTCGTTATGCTGTGCTCTATGGTGGCTGCAAAAACCCCAATGCCATTGTCAATCATCAAGCGCACCGCGATCTTTTGCCCTGCCCTCAAACGAGGAGCGCCTTGCGGCGCCCTAGGCATGCTTACTAGAAGACTTTTGCCCGCGATACAACCAAAGAATCGGCAATTATACTTAGTGCTGTTGTTTGCGTCGCCCGTTAGTTGCAACTGTACTTGGCAACCCGGATCTAGTTTTAGCGTTTCAAATTTCATTAAAATAGCAACAATATCTCTTATGCGTGCTTAGCCAAGCGCTGCTTTATATGCTCGTACCCGCTGATAATTTGCGCCCGCAGCGCCCCCGGTAAAACCAACATCACAGGAGTGACAATCAACGTTAACACGGTTGAAAACGCTAGGCCATGCACAATCGCGCTGGCTAAGGGCTTCCAGTTAGACGCAATAGACCCGCCTTCAACAATACTCCGCCCAACAATATCAACACTCAAATTCATCGCGATAGGCAACAAACCCAATATCGTAGTGACAGTAGTCAAAAATACTGGGCGTAAGCGCTGTGCTGCGGCTTTCACCGCGGCTTCAGCGGCAGACAAGTCTTTTTCATGCAAGCGAACATAATTGAAGGTGTCAATAAGAACAATATTGTTGTTCACTACGATACCGGCCAGAGCCACAATGCCCACCCCAGTCAAAATGGTACTAAAGGTCGCTTGAGTGATTAATAAACCTAAGACCACCCCGGCGGTAGACATGATAACGGCCGACAGAATTAAGAAGCCCTGATAGAAACTATTGAACTGAGTCACTAACAAAACGAACATTAAGAACAAAGCCAAGGAGAAAGCCACGGACAGAAATTCCTGTGATTTCGATTGCTCTTCGTTCGAGCCTCTAAAAATCACTTTCACTTCTGGATCTATGCCCGCGCCTTCCAGCCATGCGCTCACTTCGGTGACCTTATCGTCCGCCAGAACGCCCAATTCAACATCTGCACTCACGGTCATAATTTGCACGCCGTCAACACGCTGAACTTTGTCCACCTTTGGCTTCGCTGTGCGCTTCACAAAACTCGAAATTGCCACTGGACCATTAGTGGTATTGATACGCAGGCGGTCTAATTCGCTAAGACCTCTAGCGGTTTGTGGGAAGCGTACACGGATATCCACCTCATCGTCGGCATCGTTAGGGCGATATTCACCCACCTTCACACCACTGGTGACCAATTGAACTGCCCGGCCAACCTCGACTACGTTTGCGCCCAATTGTGCAGCCAATCCACGATCAACCAACATCTGCCACTCAATACCAGGTAGTGGGGCACTGTCAGTTACATCCCTTAAGCCTTCAACTTCACCCAAGAGATAATCACGAACAATATGCGTGCTGGCCAATAACTTTTCAAGATTGTGAGATTCCAATTGAATTTGAATGGGCTTACCTACGGGAGGCCCATTCTCTAAAGCTTTCACATTGACAAAAATGCCCGGCATGTCCTCGGTGGCTTTATTCATGTCTGCAATAACTTTGTGCACCGATCGACCTAAGGTTTGAGGAGGAAAGGTTTCAATGAAAATACTCCCGATTGAATCTTTGGCCCCACCGCCCCCGTTTTGCAGCCCACCGCCTGAGCTACCGCTGGTTGTGTACGTCGAATACACTTCCTTAAAGGTTAAAATTCTCTCCTCAACTTCCGCAACAATGTCGTGCATTTCAGCGGCTGAAAAGTTGCCCTGAGCGCGAATGGTAACGTTAGCATAAGGGTCTTCAGATTCAGTAAAGAACTCAACACCCGCGCCAAAACGACCATATAATGCAAAAATAACATAGAGTGTGAAGATGGTGCCGGCGAACATCATAATAGGGTGTCGCAGCAGAGTAGATAACACACGCGCGTACCGCCCAGTTAAACCCGACAGTGTTTCCGGGGGTTTCACTTCGAGGTCTTTAAGGTATTTCTGCACGTCTTTTTCCATGCGTGTACGCCCCATCAAGGAGCCCAACACTGGCGCAAAAAAGAGTGCGTACAACAGCGAGCCGGTTAACACGGCAAACACGGTTACCGGCAAATACCGCATGAACTGACCTGCAACTCCAGGCCAAAACATCAGAGGTAAAAACGCGGCCAAAGTAGTCGCTGTGGAGGCGACTACCGGCCAGAACATACGCTTTACTGATATCTGATACGCCGCTTTACTACTCATCCCCTCGGCCATTTTTCGGTCGGCAAATTCGGTGATAACAATAGCACCATCAATCAGCATTCCCAGCGCCAACAACATGCCGAACATCACCATCATGTTAAACGAAAAGCCTACCTGAAAGATGATTATGAGGGCGAACAACAGGGAGAAAGGAATACCCAAACCAACCAACAGCCCCGAGCGAAAACCGAGGGCCGCAACAACAATGACCATTACTAGACTCATTGCCGTGACAATATTGCCTTCCATCTCGCTGACTAGTTCGCGAGTATAAGGTGACTGATCTAGCAGGAAGGTCACTTCAACATCATTTGGCAGCTCATTGCGACTGTTTTCAACGATTTCTCTTGCGGCCTCAGCAACCTCAATCAAATTTGACCCTGAGCGTTTTTTAACTTCAACAGTGATGGCACGTTTACCGCGAACACTTGTGTAACTCTCGGCGTCTTTAAATGTGCGACGCACTTCCGCCACATCACCTAGGGTGACTAAACCATTTGCCGTGGTTTTCAGCGGCAAACCAAATACATCTTCCGCACTTTCAATTAAGCCCGGCACCTTAACCGCAAATTTTCCTCGACTGCCATCTAATTGTCCCGCTGGCACCAATAAGTTGTTACCAACCACAGCGTTAATGAGCTGATCACTACTGATGCGATAGTGTTCCAAACGCGCAGGGTCGATAATGGCTTCCACCACCTCTTCTCTGTGGCCACTCATATCAGCGGACAACACGTCAGGCACAGCTTCTATTTTACGTTTCAGCATTTGTGCCGAACGAAATAAATCTCGCTCTTGAACATTATCACCTGATAGTGCAATCACAATCGTTGGAAAATCATTAGCCGACACTTCTTTCACAACCGGCTCTTCAGTCTCTCGAGGTAATTCGGCCTTTGCACGATCAACCGCTTCACGGACGTCGGTCAAAGCCTGCGACATCTCAACTTCCGCTTCAAACTCAACCAGAACATAAGCTATGGATTCACGAGCAGTTGCATTGAGTTCTTTCACGCCTTCAATTGTACGCAGTTCTTTTTCCAAGGGGCGCACCAATAGACGTGCGCCATCTTCCGGCGAGACGCCATCAAGAAAAACAGAAACAGTTACCATAGGTATCGCAATATCTGGACTTGCTTCAATGGTCATTGATGAACGTGAAAACAACCCTATTAAGATAATCAATAGGGCCATGCAAAATGTACTTCTATAGTGACTGACGGCCGTCGATAATACACTCATAGCTGTGCCGCACTAAGAGGGGTCTTAGCGCTGTCCAATGTAAGGGCTACCGTCTCACCAGCAGTGACATATTGCTGGCCAACGGTAATTAATGTTGTATGCTCGGGCAAACCTTGTACCCACACGCCGTCACTTTCATCGCCAATAATTTGTACCAAATGAAAACTCACTACATTATTTCCATCTAGAACTTTCACCCCCACTTGGCCTTGATCGTCCAGAGCCAATAACGAGGCACTCACTAGATGAGCTTTAGTTGCTCCTACAGGAATAATCATCTGCGCCGTTAATCCACTGCGATGTGTTAAGTCAGCATTCTCAATCAAAGCTTCCAAACGAAAGGTGCGCGTGACTTCGTCGGCATTGCGTTCTATAAAGCGAATTTTTCCCTCTACAGCTTGACCGCCTGCCAATATAACTTTCACGACCGAATGATTTTGCATCTTCGCAACCGAAGCTTCTGCAACTCGACCGGCCACCAATAAAGGAGCCATATCCAACACTCGAGCGCAAACGTCAGCTCGCTGCATGAAGTCTCCAATTTCCACGGGCCTTACATCAACAACGCCAGCAAAAGGTGCCCTAATTTTGAGGTTGGCCAAATCGAGTTTCGCTTTCTTTGCATCCGCCTTCGCCGTTTCCAGTCGAGACAGCGCATCAGCAATGGCGGTTCGAGATTGATAACCACCCGATTTCAAGCGCAGCGCACCATCGTAGTCGAGACGCGCTTTCCCCAGCACGGCATTAAACTGCTCAACTCGCTCGGCGCGGTCTTCGCTAGACAGCTCACAAATCACGTCGCCGAGGGCTACTATGTCGCCCTTCTCGACCGGCAGAGCAATGACCCGCCCCATGACTTCGGCCTTTACATCCACCGCCCTATTTGGCTCGGTACGAGCGCGTAGCTTCACCGCCAGAGCGTAGTCCTGAGCCTCAATAATACGCCCCCGAACAGCCGCTATCTTTGCCGGCTCGGTAGCGGGCGAGGCAGACTCCTCAGAGCTGTTCACGAGCACTCCACTGCTTAGCCACAGCAGCATAAAACCACCCATGATCAAAGCAAAACGGTAATTTTTCTTTGCCCACATCCTTGATAAAACAGTCATAACTTTATACATCTCAATAATTTAAATAGCTCTCTGGCGAAAGTGTCTAATAACACTTAAATCGGTCGTCATAAATTGCGGCCGATAACGCGGAAGATTTTTTCGGGGAAAGGCAGTAAAATGCCAAAATTAGGGGGGCAATGATACCTGCTTATCCATTTAAATGGCACTGTAGGCCATCACCATTTTTCATAGTACTTATGGCTTCAAATCATGACGACGTTCAAACACATAAATATCGATGAAACTCAGGTCTTGCTGGCGCAATCAAAAGCGGTGATTGTTGACATCCGCGACGCGGCTTCATTCAATCTCAGCCACATAGAGGGCGCGACCTTAATCAGCAACGAAAACGTCCAAGACTTCATTCGGGAGGCTGATCTCGACGAGAAGTTGATAGTTTACTGTTATCACGGTAACTCGAGTCAAGGAGCAGCACAATTCTTTACAGAACAGGGCTTTGATGAGGTTTACAGCATGGATGGCGGCTTTGAAGCATGGCGCCAACAATACCCGACTTCAGAAGCTGGCTAGTGGACGCAAGCTCTGCCCTTGGGCCTTAACGCACCGCCACAATCGGCGCACTCTGCGCCTCTCGGGGAGAGTTCCACGCGGTGAGCAGTACCGCTAGAGCCTTCGCCTCCTGTTCTAGCGACAGCAACTCCTCAAATGAACCTCTTTTTCCCGAAAACAATTTCAATGCTCGATGCTGGACGGCCAGTTCAGACTTAGGGTTTTTCATCCTATAGACCTCAAGCTTCCAACGAAGGTTGTGAGCTGAATTACGATAATAAACCAACTTAGTTTCGAGCGTGAGCGAGGAGAAATCTGCCACTGCGCCAAATACTCGAAAGTCTAAACCCAATACAGTAGTCTGCTTAGAATTCAAATCAGCCTTTATAGTGGCGCTGCGTCGTCGCCCCGTTAGCATGGATAGATCTCCAAATACCTCACCAGGAGTAACCTGATTGATCGCCTCCTGACGCTCTGAACAGCCAGGAAACACATCCAACTGGCCGCGCAGAAGAAAGTACAACCAAAAATCATAATCTCCCTCAGCTAAAAGCGTATCTCCGGGACCAAAACACCCCAACTGAGAATTCTGAAGCAATGTAGCGTATTGCTGAGGATCTTGGTCTCGCACGGTTTTATAAAAAGGAATACCCTGCAACAGCGGCGTATAATCATTGGGAGATAACAAATTTAGCGGTTTAAAATCCATAAACTGACCCGTCGTTAGATTCAGATCGGCATGGTAGCAATGGCCTGTACTAGAAACGTTAAACCAAGTCACATAAACGGAAATGGAGCGGGAAAAAGTTCTAAACATTGAAGTCACTTCCGGAATTTGCATAAAGTTACGTTATAAGCACTGAAACCAATGTTTAGATGGTTTTTTAATTAGCATTGGTTATAGAATGGAGCTTGCCGTCAATGGGGTGCGGCGCAGATCAAGACTATAATAAAAAGAGAGTAGGTTATGAGGAAATATCTAACGTTTTCAGGGCCTTACCTGCAGACTCTTGCTATTACAGCACTGTTACTTGTAAATACAGCAGCAAAAGCTGAACCATTACTTAACGGCTTGGCCCCGCATTTGGAGCTGGGGCAGGAGCGTTTTATTGCCGGTTTATATGTGGAAAGTCTCAGCGAAGACGCTGCCAGTATAATGGGGGATGCCGGCCATAAACGTATGGCGCTGCATGTCACCGCCAAACGCTTGTCGCACCGCAGCTTGAGGCGCATGTGGATTGAAGGCATGGCAATCAACACCCCCAGCGGCCAACTGACTAAATACGCCAAAGACACAGTTACCTTCGCCGGACTATTCAAGAGTAAGCTCACCAAAGGCGATATTATTCTCATAGACAGCCAACCTGGGGAAGGTACCGCGGTCTCAGTAAATGGCGTTGAGCTCGGCACTCTGCACACTGATGGTTTTTTCAATGTGTTATTGCGCACCTGGATTGGCAGCGTCCCCCTTTCCTCCGACTTCCGTAGTCAGCTATTACAAAATGGCCAAATAGATGAGTCACTCTTGGCAAAGTTCGAAAGTATCGCTCCCAGCACTGAACGAATTGCCGCGATTTCAGAGTGGACTAAACCGAAGCCCAAACCCAAGACTCAAGCAGCACTAGCACCAGAGGCTATCGCAAGCACTACAATTTCTGCACCTATCATCGCGCCAACGGTAGCAGCTCCAATCGTAAGCGCACCAGAGGCGGCAACCGAAACAGAACCATCTCAGGCACTTGCTGCAGCGCCTGAAACAAGTCCAGGCAACGCGGACACATCTGAACCAAATACAAGCAAAGCGGACGCGCCCACCTTAGAGCCTACCCTGGCCGCCACCCCTGCCGCTGAGGCTATAGAGGACGATGAGAGCTACGACGAAGAGGAGAGTGAAGAACCTGAGCTGACAGCAGAGTCACTAATTGCTCGCCAAATGTATCATTCCAGCCTGCTGCGCTGGGCATATCAGTATTTGAGCTACCCTAAGAGATCTGTACAAAGAGGTCAGGAAGGTAGCGTGAGGGTCAGCGTGACAATCGATCGTTCAGGAAAAATCAAATCGCAACGGACCATAGAAGAATCGAAACATAGCTTACTCAATCGTGAAGCCACCAAAGCCGTCAAAAAAGCCGGGCCATTCCCAGTAATTCCAACCGCGATAAGTGGCGAGGAATTCAGCTTTACTCTACCTATTGTTTTTAGATTACCCAAATAGCTAAGACTTACCGTCGTCAAATGCCGCGAAAGGTTCTCGCGGCTTCAGTTCATCACCGACAATCGTTCAGAAATGACTTTTCGAATACTATTTGAGTCCAACATAGACATTCGTTCCAGGCGCCCTAAATGGATGCAGTGCAAATGCAGACAAGGCGTTTTAGAGTCCAACTCTCTCAAATCGCCCTTCATTAGCACAGGCAACAGCGGAACATTGTCTGGGCGGCGCTGATTAATCACATTCAAACCCAGCTGCAAAGGCACTCGCCTATACGGGGTTTTGCCGTTCTTAAACGGTATCGCCAGTTGTAAGGCTGGATTCTCTGGGTCTCCACCGGGAATGATATGAAGACCTGTTGCCGTTACTGCACCCTCAGGTATACCTTGATAGGTATCATGATGCGCATAAGGGTTAGGCAGGATAACCAGTTTTCGACTTTCTTCTTTGGGAAAAAATATGTTGTAGTTGGTGTACAGCTGCTCAACAGAGCCTGAATAAATGCAGATTCTATTCTCGAAACCCATTACAAAGTCGATTGCTAATTGACGCTGGTTCAGGGAGTCTAGCTCCCAAACTAGGTCTTTATTGTCAGTTGCCAGATCCACCTTACACTCCTGTGATTACTTCAGTACAGCCAAAACCAAATAGTAGCGCGCCTCAAGGCTTGAGAAAATACTAAGGGCGCCAGCGACGCACTTGCTTTGGCTTTAGTTGTTGTACCTCAATTTCTATGACAATACACCATCATTTTAATTCGTGGCGCAGAATAACACTTTTGCAAAGTATGGCGTCAAATGGGTGTTTACAAGTAATGCTTAAACAATAGTGTATTTTGAACTAAGCTGGACGTAGGCAAATTCGCTAGCAAAATGAGGAATTCAAGGAAAACATGCCTGCCAATCGCTCTATCGCACATCAATGAAAAAGGATAATAATATGAGCTCTAGCAATTCATCGCTTAGCGCCAATGCAGCGGCCATCGTTCCTCATTTAGAAAACTTACTGAAAAATGGCGAACTATCAGTGCCCATGTTACCCGAGGTTGCGGGAAGAGTAGTGGGGCTTTCTCAAGACCCCGATTCAGACGCGAGCCAATTAGCGCAACTCATTCAAGGGGATCAATCCTTAGCGGGCCATGTAATGCGTATTGCCAACTCTGCCGCCTATAGCCCTAACGGCTCTATGGTGTCTCTTCAGCAGGCGATCACCCGCCTGGGAATGAATCTGATCAGTGACATAGCCCTGGCGGCGTCCATTAGCACTAAGATGTTTGATGCCCCAGGCTTCGAAGAACATGTCAGCCACACCTGGCAACATGCTCTCACAACGGCGCTGTGGAGCAAAGAAATTGCCCGCGTCTGCCGACGTAATGTAGAGGCTACATTTCTCTGTGGTTTACTGCACTCAATTGGTCGCCCCGTTGTGCTACAAGCCATTATTGAGATATCCCGAGACAAGGGCATAGCGCTTAGCCACGAAGACGCCCTCGCACTGGAAAACAGCTACCAACAAGAGGTCGGCGCGTCTGTTGCCGAAAAATGGGATATGCCCAAAATTGTCTGTGAAGCCATTCGCTTTTTTGATGATTATGAGAGCGCCCCCATAGCGAGAGACCAGACCTGCATGATCAACGGCGGCGCTCAGTTTGCTCGACACATGTTAAAGCCGGAAGACCTTGATCTAGACACATTAATAATGCTCCCCGTGCTTGCCGACTTGAATTTGTACCAAGATGAAGTGGCGCGGCTGCTTGACATGAAAGAGGCAATTGCTAGCACCAGGGAGGCTATGTCAGCGTGATTACAAATAACGAAAACCGCACTGAGGCCAATGCACCAAGAGAGTTCGACCTGATCGTCATCGGCAGCGGACCATCGGGCCAAAAAGCGGCCGTACAGGCCGCCAAGGCCAAAAAAACCGTCGCCTTAGTAGAGCGTGACAGAGTACTAGGAGGTGCCTGTGTGCACCGCGGTACTATCCCATCTAAAACACTTCGCGAAAATGCTTTGCGTGTGAAGCACATGCGCCAAAATGCTGAACTGTCCAATTTCGTACTCGCAGAAGATATAGAAATGGCGACCTTAATTGATCGTTTGGATGATGTTCTAGCAGCCCACGATAGCTATATGCAGCGACAAATTGAACGCAATGGCATAGAGCGTGTTCATGGTCGCGCCAGTTTTGTAGACAGCAAACATCTGAGCATTGAAAAAGTTAGAGGTGAGACGGAAATTTTAAAGGCCAAGAAAATCATTATCGCCACGGGATCGCTACCGCGAACACCTGACAACATTCCGGTAGATCACGAACATATATTTGATAGCGATTCAATTCTGTCAATGCTGTATCTCCCAAGTAGCCTTACCGTTTTAGGGGGTGGCGTCATTGCCAGTGAATATGCTTCCATATTTCAAACCCTAGGGGTTAAGGTCACTATGATTGACCGCTACCCCCGACCACTGGGTTTTCTAGATGCTGATTTAACCGAGAAATTTGTGAACAATTTTGAGTCTTCCGGCGGCACTTGGATGGGCCAGAAAAATGTCACCAGCGTCGAGTGGGATGGACTAGCCAATGTCATTACCGAGTGCGACGACGGCACGGTTGTGAAAAGCGAAAAACTCCTCTGTGCAGCTGGCCGCCTGGCAAATGTCAATGATCTAAAAATTGAGAATGCTGGTTTAACACTAAACGAACGTGGGCTTATTTCTGTAAATGAAGACCTTCGTACAGAGGTAGATAACATATACGCTTCTGGGGACGTAATTGGACCTCCATCACTGGCATCAGCATCAATGGAACAGGGCCGCCGGGCGAGCTGTAATGCTCTAGGCATTTCCGTGGGAGACATGAACCAGCTGATTCCATCAGGTATTTACGGCATTCCAGAATTGTCTTCAGTTGGTTTAAATGAGCAGCAGGCAAAAGAAAAGTATGGCGACATTATTGTCGGAAAAGCTCTATTCGAAGAGGTTGCCCGAGGCCAAATCTCAGGCTTACAGGACGGTATGTTAAAACTGGTTTGCGATGGCGACGGCCAGAAGATACTTGGGGTGATGGTTGTTGGTGAAGGCGCGACAGAATTGGTTCACATTGGCCAAATGGCGCTGCTAGCTAACGCCAACGTGGATATTTTTGTGGAGAGTATTTTCAACTTTCCAACTTTAGCCGAAGCCTATCGGGTTGCCGCGCTGGCCGTTATTGGCCAACGCACCGCAGCGTCAAACGCTTTTTAGTTCACTGACAGCGGGATTCTACCCGATGGTAGTTTCTCTGCTCTCGCCCTCTGGCTTGTCCTTCTCAGCGTCCTGCCCAGCACCTAACATTGCACCAACCCATTTGGTTTCATCAGATGATTCCAAGGCGATTTTGACTGTCATGGTCAAGGGGACCGACAACAACATACCCACGGGACCCAGCACCCAACCCCAGAAGACCAAAGACAAAAATACAACCAGAGCCGACAGATTCAACCCACGCCCCATCATTCTGGGTTCAAGCCCATTGCCAACCACGGTATTTACGGCTAAGTAACCGGCTGCGACGAGTGCTGCATCCCCCACGCCTAACTGCACCAACGCCAACAACACTGCGGGCACAGCCGCGATGATTGAACCCAACGTGGGTACAAAATTCAGCAAAAAAGCCAACAGGCCCCATAATACTGGATAGTCTACGCCAAGAAATAATAACCACAGAATAATGATTATCCCGGTCAATAGACTGAGACCGGTTTTAATGGCCATGTATTGATTCACGCTGTGACTAAAACGCTCAATGGCACCGAGTGATTTATTACTGTCGCCTTCTGATTGGCGAAGCTTTTCGGTAAAACGCACCTCTTCAGCCAGAATAAATATCACAGTAAGCAAGATCAAAAAACCATTGGTCATTACATTACCAAAAGAAGCTAATGTATTTCCCGCCAGCGACAGGGCCGCCCCTGGATCAAAGCTGTCCCGCCACTGCGTAAGGTCAATGTTTACACCCTTAAGTTCTAGCCACTCAATAAAGTTGGAGCTAATATTTTGCAGGCGGAGTTGGTACTCCGGTAAATCACCTCGAAAACTACTAATTGAAGCACCGACTACGGCCCCTACGACAACCCCTGCCACTACTATAACGGCAATAATAATGAGTATGGCCACACCGTTAGGCACACGGTAACGATTCAGCCACGACAGCATGGGTGAACACAGTACAGCAATAAACAGAGACAATAAAAATGGTACCAACAACTCCTCAGCAGCTTTCATTCCTGCCACGATCACCACAAACGCAGCGGCCAAGATCATAAAGCGAGCAAAAGGTGAAACGGTATTCATCGAGAGTAACTCCAAGGTAGAGAGGATGGATTAGGATAACAGCAATTTTGTTGCAATAGCGACCGTACAGATTATCAACAAGGGCTTGACCAACACCAAGCCCTTACGCATCACCAGACCAGAACCAACCCGAGCACCAAGCGCCTGAGCAAATGCCATTACAAGGGCAAGCTCCCAAACAATATAATCCTGCCAAAGAAAAATCAGCATGGCGGTAGTATTAGTCACCAACACCAGAGGTTTGGTTGCTGCCGTAGCCTTGCGCATGTTAAACCCTCGCAGCGCGGCGAAGGCAATCGCATAGAACGAGCCCATTCCTGGGCCAAAAAAACCACCGTAAAAACCTATCCCCCCGCCCACGGCGCCATTGAAAACAGGTGCCGGCATTAAGGGTTCAGAATCGGTATCAGATATACGCGGAGACACTGCGAAAAACAATGCAACCAATAACAGAAGATAGGGCAAAGCAGCTTCCAAAACCGATAAGGCCAAGAATTGCACCGCCACGGTACCGGCACAGGCCCCTACAAACGCATAAACAATTGCAGGTAACAAAGGTTTGATTTGTAACTGCCCTCGACGAAAGAAATTAACGGTAGATGAGAGTGTACCAAACACGCTTTGAAATTTATTGGTAGCTAAGGCATTTAAAGGAGGCACACCGGCCCACAATAAGAATGGCAAGACAATCATGCCGCCGGCTCCGGCAATCGAACTCACAAAACCGGCCACAAATGCTACGCCAGTTAAACCCAAGACTAGCTCGACTGAAAACTCTATAACAAGACTCCTTCCATATTTCTACTAAAGGTTTGGTTTTATTGGTTGCTGAATTTTTTTCCCGTCACTCGACCAATGTGCGCTTGTACTGTTGCTAGATCAGTGGACTCATCTCCACTTAAAGACAATAGAGGGCCAAATGTAATGCATTTGCGAGAATAATCGAAAGACACCATTAGCACTGGCACTTCCGCTTTGTAGGCAATTCGCAAAAAACCGGTCTTCCAACGAGTGACCTTGCGGCGAGTACCCTCTGGCAGGATGGCAACCACTTGGGTGGCGTTATCTTTATAACTTTGAACAACCTGATCAACTAGCCCAACTGGCGACTCCCTGTCTACAGGCAAGCCTCCCGCTGCGCGTAAAAGGCGATCAAAAGGCCCCCAAAAAATTGACTTCTTGCCCATCCAAGTTATTCGAGCACCCACGCCCAAAATACCGGATAAAGCCAATATGAAATCCCAGTTTGAAGTATGGGGACCTCCAGCCATAACAAGCTGTTTAATATTGGGCAGCTCACCTTCACAATGCCATCCTAGGAACTTAAAAACGCTTCGGCCCAGCCAGCGGCTAAAGCGGTTGCCTAGGGGTTGCCACGCATCTGGCCGTTTCGGTAATGGCGATTGCATTTTAAGTATTGGTACCTTATTGATAGTCTACCTTGCAAGCGGTGTAACCCTGGGTGAAATGCTCTTGAATCTGGACTAAGTCAGCCGCATGATCGCCGGTGGGAGTAAATAATCTGTCACAATGTAAGCGCTTATTCGGGTAGTCCCATGCGACCAAAAAAACCGGTATTTCGGCACGGTGCGCTATACGTAGAAAGCCTGTCTTCCAACGTTCCGCTTTCTTTCGTGTTCCCTCCGGCGTTATAGCTACCCACACTTGATCGTGAGAACCATACCAAGCAGCCACCTGTTCGACCATATCGTTAGCTTCGCCGCGCTCAGTGGGAATAGCACCCCACCAAGCAAAAAGTTTATTTAACGGCCAGAAAAAAGCTTCTTTTTTCATCAGGAATGAAACTTTCACACCGACAGCCATAATAACTGGCATGGCTACAACAAAATCCCAATTAGATGTATGTGGCGCCAAAGCAATCATTAGTTTGGGCTCATTGGGAAATTTCCCCGTCAACTTCCAACCCATAGCACGCAGTAAAATACGCCCAATGAACCGGCTACAAGCATTGCCCATAACTGGCATATTAGACGGAGAAGTAGGTACTACAGACATAAAACGTCAATGCTCTCGAGTCGATCTAAATACAACCTCAGGATAACGATCTTCGCTTAAACTCAAATTCACCCGGGTTGGCGCTAGATAGGTTAAGTGCCCGCCGCCGTCTATCGCTAGATTGTCCATGCATTTACGTTTAAATTCGTCCATCTTTTTGGCATCGTCGCAATCAACCCAACGCGCAGTCGACACATTAATCGGTTCGTAAATGGCGTCGACTTTGTATTCGTCTTTCAGACGGTAGGCAACAACTTCGAACTGCAATACACCCACAGCGCCAACGATAATGTCGTTGTTTTTCTGAGGGAAAAACACCTGGGTGGAACCTTCTTCCGACAACTGCTGTAAACCCTTCTGCAGCGCTTTGGTTTTCAAGGGATCCTGTAGGCGAATACGTCTGAACAGCTCAGGGGCAAAATGTGGAATACCCGTGAACTTTAGCGCTTCCCCTTCCGTGAAAGTATCACCAATCTGAATCGTTCCATGATTATGTAAGCCAATAATATCACCGGAGACTGCTGTTTCCACCGCGCTGCGATCGCCAGCCATAAAGGTCACCGCATCAGCAATCTTTACCCCTTTCCCTAAACGGACATGCTGCATTTTCATGCCCTGGCGGTAGGTGCCTGAACACACTCGCATAAACGCAATACGGTCTCGGTGTTTCGGATCCATATTGGCCTGAATTTTAAAAATAAAACCGCTGAATTTTTCTTCATCCGCAAGCACCTCTCGCGGCCTTGCCTCGCGGTTTTGAGGTGTCGGCGCCCACTCCACAAAACCGTCTAACATTTCACGCACACCAAAGTTACCAAGTGCCGTACCAAAAAATACTGGCGTCATACGACCTGCCAAGTATTCATCGACGTCAAACTCATTACTCGCTCCACGCACTAATTCAATTTCATCTCGAATATCATCGGCATAAACACCCAACAGCTCACTGACTTCATCGCTATCAAGCCCTTTAATTTGGCGGTCTTCAGGGATGGTGTGCCCCATACCCTGCTCATAGACATGAACAGTATCGGTATAAAGGTTATAAACACCTTTAAATTCTTTGCCCATTCCCAGCGGCCAATTGATTGGGGCTGCAGATATTTTTAACACCGTTTCTACTTCATCCATCACCTCAATGGGGTCTCGCATATCGCGATCCATTTTGTTCACAAATGACAAAATAGGTGTATCACGCAATCGACAGACTTCCATCAGTTTAATCGTGCGATCTTCCACACCCTTTGCACCATCAATTACCATCAATACGGAGTCAACGGCGGTGAGTGTACGGTAAGTGTCTTCGGAAAAATCTTCATGGCCTGGAGTATCCAGTAGATTGACTGTGCGGCCATTATAAGGAAACTGCATTACCGAAGAAGTTACTGAAATGCCGCGCTCCTGCTCCATGCTCATCCAGTCTGATTTTGCATGAGGTCCGCGCTTGCCTTTAACAGAGCCCGCAACCTGCAAAGCATTGCCGTACAACAGAAGTTTTTCAGTGATGGTGGTTTTACCCGCATCTGGGTGAGAGATGATAGCAAAAGTGCGTCTCTTATTGATTTCATTGAGAAAATTGCTATCCGCCATACCATTTCAGCCCTAATTTGTACGAGATTATTACGTGTGTTTTTGGGGGAGTCCCATAAAGCGCGACATTTTACCTGATGAAAAACCTTATGCCCCGACAAATTCGATAAATTCACCAAAATCATGTCTATTCGCCTCTAAAAACCTTCTAAAATCCACTACATCGATGCCACACCTAACCCCCTAACATCGAGCAATGTATGTACATAAAAGCGTCAATATCAATTATTTTTACCTAGTTCCAAGCTTATGGACGATTAAGCGTTGACTCACTCTGAAAGCTGTATATAATTCACGCAGCTTGAAAGTAAGTCTTATATTTATGCGCACAATTTCGATGGCTCGTCTTTTAGTACCTCGTCCTGTCCTTCATAAGTAATAGCAACACTTCCGGCAAATCGGCTCATTTTGAGCTTTTAATTACTCTTGAATAAAATATAGGATATGACTATGTCAACTACTACTGGTACTGTTAAGTGGTTCAACGAATCTAAAGGCTTCGGTTTCATCGAGCAAGAATCAGGTCCTGACGTTTTCGCTCACTTCAGCGCTATCTCTGGTTCAGGTTTCAAAACCTTGGTTGAAGGCCAAAAAGTTGAGTTCACTGTAACTCAAGGCCAGAAAGGTCCTCAAGCTGAGAACATCGTAGCACTTTAATTTTTTAAAGCGCTTCAAGAAAAGGGCAAGACCATTGGTCTAGCCCTTTTTTATTGCCTGTAACTTCTACCTGCCTAGCCCGACTGCGAGTTACATACCGTTCAAATGGCGCTTCAGCCAAAAATAAGCCAATACCCCCAGTAATAAATTTGCGCAAGCCGTTGCCGCAAATAGGCCACTCAAACCCATATAATATTGCCCCAGCCACGCCAAAGGAAGATACAAGCCCAATACCCGGAGAAAGGAAATCATCATAGGGGGAGAAGGCCGCCCCAAACCGTTGAAAGCTGCATTCACCGCCATTACGATGCCATAGGTTCCATAACTAATTGGGACAAGGGCCATATAGTGCCCAGCAATCGATATAACCTCATCGGAATCACTAAACATTCCGGCGAGCAAAGGCGCCATAAACCAAAGCAATAGTGCCAAGAATAAACCAAACCCCATATTGAACAGTGCCAGCACCTTTAGTGCCTCATATAAACGCTGTATTTTTCCCGCGCCCATATTCTGCCCAAAAAATGGCCCTACGACGCCCGAGAGCGCGTAAAACACAATTAGCGCCAAAGGCTCTACTCTGAGCGCCACACCCAAACCGGCCACCGCTGCGGTGCCATGCTGAGCCACAAGGGCTACAACGACACCACCTGACAGAGGTATAACCACATTGGTAAACATTGCCGGAATGCCTACTACAAATATCATCATCCATGAGCGCTTCAAGGTTAGCCAAGGCGCCAATGGATTAGTGAGCATATGCGTGCGATTTTTTAGTATATGAAAGGCCACCCACAAGGTGATCGCTCGGGTAACAAGTGTCGCAAGTGCGGCGCCCTGAAGCTCTAATCGAGGAAATCCATACAAACCAAATATGAGTAGAGGGTCCAAAAGTGCATTGAAGATGGCAGCGGCGCCCATCAAATATCCCTGAACTTGGCTCCACCCCATCGCTCTAAGGGACGCGAACGTAACCATTGGCACCATCAAGAAGGGCGCACTTAAATACCACACATCCATATATTCATGAATATAAGGCATCAATTCTGGAGTAGCACCCAACAAGCCAAACACGAGATCAATACTCAGCCAGCCTACCAAACTCACTACCACTGAAATTAGTGCCGTCAAACTCATAGAGTCCGTTGCCAGGCGTTTAGCCAACACGTGGTCGCCTGCGCCCACAGCTCTCGCAACTGCGGATGAGGTACCCGCACCCAAGCCAATCGCCACACTCATAAGTAGCATTGCGACAGGGAAGGTGAAGCTCATAGCCGCTAATTGTAAGTCGCCCAGCTGAGCAACAAAAAAGGTATCAACCGCATTGAAAGACATTGTGGCCAATAAACCCCACACCATGGGAGCGGCCATAACGTAGAGGTGCCGCGAGACCGATCCCTCGGTTAATTTTGCTTGTAACACTGAAGCCATAAAATGAAATCTACCATTTATTACTGGAATTGAACGGGGCGCCGGATTATAGCAAGCGCATATCGTTTACGCTGCAAAGCATTAGCCCGCCAGCGTTCTTGTATCGCAACATGAGAGTGATAAACTGCTTAAACACTCGATCATATACAGACAGCAATGAACAGCCATCATTCGGCCCTACCCAGAAATCTTTTTCGTCTTTTTATAATACGCTGCTTAATGCTGCTGGCTTTAGGCACAGCCATTGTACTCAGCCTTGAAACCCTAGAACTTGAACTGAATTATTCCTTATTAGTGAGTGTTCTAGGCCTGCTCACCCTAGTTAACATACTAACTTGGCTACGGCTTCAAGGTCATTGGCCAGTGACGGAATTGGAAATATTCGCGCAGCTTCTCATTGACGTCGCAGGCATTAGCTTATTGATGTATTTTAGCGGCGGCGCGAGCAACCCGTTCATCTTCTATTATTTGGTGCCGGTCTGTATATCGGCGGCCACTCTTCCGCTAGCTTATACATGGCTCGTCACGGGGCTGTCATTGACGCTATATACGCTGCAATTAAGCTATTACGTACCACTGCCCCTACTTGCCCCAGACGCACATACCCATGGCGACAATAGTAACCTCCACGTCATTGGCATGTGGTGTAACTTTGCCATCAGCGCCATTCTAATTACCTATTTTGTTGCCAAAATGGCCAGAGACCTTAGGCGTCAAGAGTCTCTGCTCAATGCCGCAAAAGAGGACGCGCTGCGCGATGAGCAAGTAATGGCGGTGGCGACCCTTGCAGCCGGAACCGCCCACGAATTGGGAACCCCCCTCGCCACTATGATGGTACTCATTGAAGAGATGCAACAGGACTATGCACATGACCCTAAGCTGCAACAAGACCTCGACTTACTCGCAACCCAAAGTTTGGCCTGCCGCAAGACCTTGCAGCAATTAGTATTGAAGGCTGAGCGGGACCATGGTGCCAAAAATGTCGTCAATTTGCACGAGTTCTTAGATCGATTGGTGGAGCGCTGGCTGGTTATTCGACCCGATGCTGTCATCGCAATTGATCTAAACCCAAACCTCCAGATAAGCAGCGCTCTGGATCAGGGTGTTGAGCAATCGATTCTAAATTTGCTGAATAACGCCGCGGACGCGAATCCAGTAGGAGTGGAGATTCAAGCGCAAATTAAAAAGGACACCCTATTTATTCGTATTCTAGATAAGGGGCCAGGGATATCTGAGGACATTGCTAAGGAAATTGGCAAACCTTTTATTAGCACCAAAAGAAAAGGCCTTGGTCTCGGCTTGTTTTTAAGTAATGCCACAATGTCTCGCGCAGGAGGAACGGTAAACTTGTACAACCAAGCATCGGGAGGCACCTTAACAGAGGTGACTCTTCCACTATCTCCAGTGCAAGAATCAAAAAAGGTAGATCAATTAGATGGCACCGTCCCTAATGAATGAGCCGGCGGAAAAAATATTACTCGTTGATGACGATCAAGTATTTACGCGGGTGATGAAGCGCGCCCTTAGCCGCTTAGGCTTTGAAATCTACACAGCACAAACCGCAAAAGAGGCTTTGGCATTAACCCAGGAAACGTTTTTTGACCGCGCAATTCTTGATTTAAAGCTGGAGCTTACTTCAGGCCTGCAGCTCATTGCCGAATTAAAAGCCGTGCAAGCAGACCTGCGTATTGTTGTACTTACAGGCTACTCGAGTGTTAGTACGGCTGTGGAAGCGATTAAACTCGGCGCTGTAAACTATCTATGTAAACCTGCTCCAGTAAGTGAAATTCTTGCCGCTTTTGACAATACTCAAGGCAACTCATCTGCCTCACTGATGGAGGTGCGCCCTTCGGTAGATCGAGTTGAATGGGAGCATATACAAAGAGTGCTGCTAGAGAACCAAAATAACATCTCAGCCACCGCACGAGCTTTGGGCATGCATCGCCGAACCCTCCAGAGAAAACTTCAAAAGCGCCCAGCGAAACAATGAGTTAGTTATTGCAATGAGAGCTGGCAAGCCATTAGCAATGCGTCTTCACGACCATTAACTGTGGGGTAATAGGCACGCCGGTGGCCTGTTTCGAAAAAACCTTCGCGATGATAGAGATCAATCGCTTTTTGATTTGATACCCTGACCTCCAAAAACATCATATCCGCCTTGGCCGACACCAAGCCCACAATATGCACCAAGAGTAAACTTGCCAGCCCACCACCTTGATGCTTTGGGTGTAGGGCAATATTTAACAGCTCAGCATCCCCACCACCATAAGTGGCAATTGCATAACCTATTACTTGCCCTTTTATGAGAATAACGCGGCAAAAATCTTTGCCGGCCACACGAGTTTCAAATGTACTTCGCTTCCAGGGATGCGAATGGGCAAGGGCTTCAATCGCACACACAACATCTATATCGCGAGCTCTCATATCTCGAGAGCTGACTGATAGGCCAGATCGACTCTCCAGCACGAGGGCATCTACACTGTCAGACATGGTATCAGCGCTTCACAATAAGCGGCTGAATTAAACGCCAAACTTGTGCTTTTAAAGAGGGCTCGAGAAGAATATCAACAAGACTCGGAGTCACTACAAGGGGCGTTGCTAATGATTCGAGAATAATGGGATTAGCAGAAGCCAATTGAGAGTGTATGACTTCAGGGTATATATGTGACGGAGGCAGTATATAGGTCGCGGCCGCTGAGCCCATTAGCAAAAGGTGCTTAACTGGGTCGAGCAATAACTCTGCATCTAAAAATGCATGCAACATATCCCGAGCGTCTTCTACACCCTGCCCTCCTAGATCATTATCAATCATTGGCCATTTGAGAACATTGGCTTTTGGCAGAGATGGCAACTGATAGCCTAAAGCCATAAGAATATTTACCAATAGGCGTTCCGTTGGCAAAGCCTGTTGTAGATCTCTTGTATCCACAACCATTAAGTCTGGGCTAACACGCCAAATTGTCAGCGAGAATTTTGGTCGGAGATCCGTTGCGGCATTTAGAGACTCGGGCTCCTTAAGGGATAACTTCTCTTCTTTTTTCTTGCTAGAACCCGCTCCAAAAGCGCCTAATACTTCTTCTACTTTTGAATCTGACGCCGAAGAATTTGCCTTATCATCTAGGCCCAATACGTCTTTCGGTTCCGTGAGATTGTCAGTTAGCGACTTTATCGACACCGGTCTATCTGCCATGCCCACAACTGCAGCCCGAGATGAACTGATTGCCGGCTCTGCGGCCCGATTGCTGAGTTCTCTTACGTCGGGCAAAGCACATTGCACCGAGGCTGGTGCGTACGCCAGCGCACACCGGGGCATATAATTATCTATACCCAGTGCCGATAAATAAGCTTGTCGCTGTAACTCATTCAATGAACTTGCTCTTACTCTATGAACTCAATTTTTACACACCATCCCGCTGAGGATGGGCTTTGTTTGCGTGGGATTCTAACAGATTAAGGGCGTGGAGGTAGGCTTTAGCCGACGCAGCTAGAATATCGGTGTCGGCACCTACACCGTTTACAATCTTACCCTCTCGCTCAAGACGAACTGTTACGTCACCCTGTGAGTCTGTACCCTGAGTAATTGCATTGACCGAGTACAGCTGTAGATCAGCACCACTCTCGGTTAGATTTTCTATCGCCTTAAATATAGCGTCAACAGGACCATCACCTTCACTCTGAGATTCTAGGTGCTCCCTGCGAATATCGATGCAAATACGCGCTCTTGGTGCTTCATTTGTTCTCGTAAGGACTTCCATAGACTGGAACTTGTAGATGTCTTCTATCGTCTCAAGTTGAGTATCACTCATTAGAGCCTGCAGATCTTCGTCAAATATCTCATGCTTTTTATCCGCCAGAGCCTTGAAGCGCACAAAAACATCATTTAGAGCTACGGCACCGTCAAAAGTAATACCAAGATCCTCAAACCGTGCTTTAACGGCAGCACGCCCAGAATGTTTGCCTAAAACCAGTTTGTTTGTATTCCAGCCAACATCCTCCGCCTTCATAATTTCATAGGTTTCGCGGTGTTTGAGAATCCCGTCTTGATGAATACCTGATTCATGGGCAAAGGCATTAGCGCCTACAATGGCTTTATTTGGCTGTACGGGAAACCCAGTAACGCTCGCCACCAAACGCGAGGTGGGCACAATATGACGGGCATCAATACCCGTTTTAACAGGAAATAAATCTTGTCTAGTCCGCACTGCCATAGCAACTTCTTCAAGTGATGCATTGCCAGCACGCTCGCCTAAGCCATTGATAGTGCACTCTATTTGACGTGCGCCGTGTAGAACCGCGGCGAGGGAATTCGATACCGCTAATCCTAAATCGTTGTGACAATGAGTTGAAAATATAGCCCTATCGGAGTTGGGCACTGCCGCAATTAGGCGACTAAACATCTCGCCGTACTCTCCCGGCTCACCATACCCTACCGTGTCAGGCAGGTTAATGGTCCCCGCGCCTTCATTGATCGTGGCCTCAATGATACGACACATAAATTCAAACTCAGAACGACTAGCATCCTCTAATGAAAACTCAACGTCATCAGTAAAATTTCTGGCCATCTTGACCGCGTTCACAGCCTGCTCCAATACCAGATCTGAAGACATTTGCAGTTTGTATTTCATGTGTATTGGCGAAGTTGCGATAAAGGTATGTATGCGCCCAGAATTTGCGCCCTTAATTGCCTCTGCCGCTCGCTCAATATCAGGGCGAACCGCTCGCGCTAGACTACAAATTGTGGAATCTTTAACCGCTGCTGATACGGCTTTTACTGCTTCAAAATCGCCCTGGCTGGCAATAGCAAAACCAGCTTCAATCACATCTACATTCATCTTTTCCAGCATTTTTGCGATGCGAACTTTTTCATCTTTCGTCATCGACGCGCCAGGACTCTGCTCACCATCACGAAGGGTGGTATCAAAAATAACTAACTTGTCTTTGTTCATTGGGAAATATTCCTGATGTCTATACGCTTAGGGGCAGTCGAATCCATGATTTTACAGCTTAGTATGACCCACATAAAGAAAAACCCCAGCAGGGCACCTGCTGGGGTTTTAGAATTAAAGCTTGACGATGACCTACTCTCAC
>ENA-OSET01000052-OSET01000052.1-sediment-metagenome-genome-assembly--contig:-NODE-52-length-129978-cov-4.572844_pt1 | contig 129978 bp, 107 predicted proteins | sample MGYA00237882_ERZ534229 | MGnify/ENA primary metagenome ERZ534229 (study PRJEB26408, sample SAMN06266212) | sediment metagenome | isolation source: Hudson Canyon methane seep mesocosm | place... | reverse complement strand
GAAATAATAGCTCTTCGCCCTTCCTGCTCGTATTCCAGTTTGGTCGCTGATTTTCTGGAAAATCTAACATCAATGTATTCTCATCCAGCAATCGAATTTCAGGTTTATAAGTTTGGCGCTGGGTATATTCAATAAACGTTTTATCATCATGATGTATCAATTTATACGTTGCGCTTTTAGACCAACCATTTCCTACATCATCACGGGATAGGCCTGTATGAATTTCCAATTCATCAATTTCGATCGCATTAGACTTTCGTCCATCAGCCGCCCACCACAATCCAGAAATAACTTGTGGGTTAATTTCAATCGCTAGCGCATCGACTGCTAAGGAGAGCGCTATGATTAGGCTCACTATGTATTTATTTATCATTTTTCAGGTTCTTCCTAGATGAGCTATAAAGGTATATTGTCTTATAACGCTTGGTATACCGACATGTCGGGATAACGTGAAAACCTAGGACAGGTCGGTACAAGTTGTAGAATCGGGGTATTAAGCGGACAAGTCGGCGTAACATCCCCTGATTACCGTTTTATTATTGTCCTTAATATATTTCTTTTCGACAGAAATATCCAATCTCGGTGATTAGTAAAGTGAATACGAGGCATTAGCTCATTGTCTCAAGAGGGTCAATTGTTAGCCTAAAGGGGTAATATCAGGCCAATGCTCACTGTACCTTCGTTAGCGGACATAAAATCGACCCGAATCTATCAAAGTGGATAGCTAACTTTGTGTCAGTTTTGAACCCAAAAGTAAACGGTCATATTCATATCGTAGAGTGCGTACCGTAAACTAAAGGCTACCGAAGCAACTTCTTGACGACACTGTCCTACCCGTTGAAAATTTTACGCTTATTATCTTTATCCACCGAATCAAACTAATCTGATACTCTTTGCGTCGGGGACTTAGTAGGACTCCCTTCGTCCTTGGATCAACAAACTGGAGATTTCTCTCTCCAGCGTGGAAATTCAGTATTGAGCACCATCGTTTCTATATTCTTAATCAGGTTCAACGAGACTGCCTCGTACCAACCTCACGTTCAAGTACGAGCTTCGCGCATAGTTGTTTTGGCTATAGTATCCTCTATCGAAACGACCGGAGAGCGCCCGTAGCTCACTGTAGTTACCTGCTGACACTGACCAATAACCATGCTCTATCATTTCTGTCTCCGGAAAAAAATCGATGTAATATGAGGACAGATAACCATACTGGTCTACAGCTACAGACTTAAGTTCGTTCGCAGAGGGGACACGCCAGTCGCTGAAACCACATAAATTGTAATTCTTTGACTCTTCAATTAAATTGTTCCAGTCATCAAAGAACTCGGAACCAACTTTATCTGCACCATTACCACCCCAACGGAAGGTGTTATTCATATCGTGGATACCCCCGTCGTCAGTTTTTACTTCCCACACCAAACCTGATTCATTGTGTCTAACGCAGCTCCAGCTTGTCGCGTCAGCGGATAACGCAGTTCCATCAATATCGAGTTTAGTGTACGGTTGCCTCGGGGTCGCGAAAGCTGCATCGACACCTAAATCATGTTCAGTACCATCAAATTCTACGGCGGTAATAAAAAAATAGTAATTCTTATCATTTTCCAGCCCGGTAATAGTGACCGGAAATGTTTCTGAAATCGGAGCTGTAACAGAACTAGACGTGGGTCCTATATAGTCGAAGCTAATCTCCCAGGTTTCCCATTGTTCCCATAGTGTGTCATCGTAGACATCGTAGTAAATTATGTAGTTCTCAATGCTGTCAATATCAATATCACCATCGGGGCTGTCACGGCCAAGCTCTAATCTATTTCGCGAAATCTCAACTTGGGTATCACCTGGGATGCCTACAAGACTTCCTCCTACGCCGTCTGCGAGAAAGGTCTCTTCCGAGATGCTTGTCACTATAGTATTCAAAATATCACTAAGATAGTCAGCATAGCCTAGGTCTATGACTTCTAAGCGGCGCGCTATGCGATCATTATTCGAGAGGCCATCCGTTTGCACGAAGAAATTTGATAAGCACGCTCCTTGAGCCCAATCCGCTACGTTTACGACATTATCTGATTGGCCTGAGTCCAGCCCCGCAATGGTGTTGAAAAGTGTGCAGCCAGTCCAGTTAGTCACTGACGCAGCGTAGTCAGCCAGCAAGATTTCACGTGAGTCGCCTTCAACATAGTATGTCTCGAGATCAGAGAATCCTGCGTAACGCTTAGCAATTTTAGACTCACCTGGGCTTGTGTTTGTCCCTTGCAGAGAACCAAATGCTCTCTCCGCGTTTGCGTAGCCGTCGTTGTCGGTGGGTTTGGAGATCGATGTTATTAAATTTCCTGTGGCCACATCGAAGAATCGCATGATTGTATTGCCGTTTTGATACTCCATGTCTGTTCGAACATTCCCCACGACAACACTTGTCGGTTTACCCGCATCGGAGATCGAAACGGAGGCTTCAGTGATACTGGCATTCACTTTGACGCGAGCAACTACACCGGCAATTTCTTCAGCGTGAATCCCTGTCTCGATTGCAGTGATCACTGTTGCCGACTCAAAATAGTGCACGTCAGACCGGTTATAATCGATCAGCGTAGTGAACTTTGTGGCGTCTGAACCGCCGACGGTAATTACGAAGTCGGATGTTGTAAGTGCGTATTCGGAAACAGCTGCGCACGCTTTTTCCAAACTGCTTTCAGTATCTAATACTGACGCATTAAATGAAGATAATTGTTCTGCACTAAAATCTATAGTGAAACCGGGAAAAAATTCTTGAATATAATGCCGTGATAGAATTAGGCGATTATCTACCACGACGAGGTCTGAATTTTGTGCGCCGTTCATCACGTCGAGAGCTATTGACTCTAAGCTGCGTTCTCCAGAATCAAGCAGTCCGACATAGTAACTCAGTCCCTCCGCATCGGCATCGCGCCCAAATAGTTGTTGAAATATGTTGTTAATCAGGGTCGTATTATCTAAGCCGCTAAAGCGGCTTATGTATTCGGCCGAATTACCAAAACTGGCTATTATCGAATCGAGATTGCCCCCCTCATCTGTCAGCCTTTGGGCCCAGTAAGCTAGGCCCTCAGTATCGGCAGCGCGCCCGTAAAAAGCGACATATGCTTGCAAAACAGTATTTTCTTCTTTTGTAAACACGCGGCTGCCACAGTTCTGGGCCAACAATGAAGTAGACATAGCCGAAAGAAAAATGCCGAGCCAAACGACGGATAAAATCTTCAGAGCGCGTGGCACGAGGAAGTTCATATAGATTCCATTAAGAGTAAGGAAAAGTAGCGTGACTTTCCGCTCGAACTACTATAGACCACTAGCCCCAATTAACCACTTATCACGACCCGCGCTACCGGAAATAACTGTAAAAACGCAAGAATTTGTCCTTTAATTTTCGATCAACCGTCTTGTTATTACGGCCTTTCTGGGTCAATTGTGACCCAAAGGGCTAGTTTCAGATCTTAGTCCGCTAAACTCCCAACTACGGACCCAAAAAGGCCCTCAAGTTATCGAAGTTTAATGCTCCAAATGTGCCAGAAAGGGACACTTTGAATTCACTCTTTGAGATTTTTATGAAGTTCAATACTGTCTTCAAGACGTCCGCGCTAACCGAAAAAAGCATCTATGAAGCGCTCGACCAGTGCCGCACCAATCCAGGAAGACAGCCCGATACTAACATAGAGGAAAACACGCAAGTATATGGTCATGTCGTATGGCCACACTCTGGTCTGTTGCAGTCGTTGCTCCCAGGACAACAGCTCAGGTAAATTGCTCGATTCCGATGAGATACTGCCATCCATGACCGCAGCGCTTCTATCTGCAATTCGGGCACGGACTTTTTCCAACTGCTGCCCTTTTTCTTCGACGAAACGGCGCCGAATGCCAGTTGCAGGAAGGATCACCACAGCGAGCACTACTACGAGGTAAAGAACCGTATTGACAAGTAGCGGAATCCAAATCAGGACGCTGCGCCGTGCTCTGTTCGCCAGCACCCGAAGATTGGAACGATCAAGCAAGTTGACCTTACCGTGCTCCTCCAACAATTTCCCCATCCGGCGTGCAAGCGCGATGTCGATCCAAATCAATTGACTCAGCGTAAACGCATAAACAGAATTTCGAATATACGACCATCCCGCAAAGCTTGACTGAGACATTTCGTTAACCACAGCATTATCATCGATAGCCATCCGAGAGATCCACCACGTAAGGACGACAATCGTAAGAATCCAGGACAGAGTCCATATGTGTATCGCATTGCTTTGATCCGTCATTGTTGCAGCTTCGCGGGCCAAACTTTTTTCATCTAGTGACAATGCCGGAGCAAGCGCCAACACGTCACGCGGGGTCATCTTAAGCGTATCGACCGTGACGCCAACTGAGTAACTCGCAAACCCAATAACCCCCACCTCAATGACCAAACGCTCGACTGAAAAGTAGACTTCTCTACCCTGCCAATAGATTATGGCTACCCAGATGATGAAAATGAACAGCAAAGCTGCACCGGTCACAAGCCCTATAAACAGCGGTCGACACTCGTGTTTTGTTAGCAAGCGGACATACCAGTAGCTTGATCTTTTCATAACGCAAAAACTCGGTACTGTTCCCGGCCATAAGCCGACGGTTCGTAAAATGACATAACGGTTTTATTCTTAAGTCCATGTACCTAAGTTTAGACGGATCATTGCACTGGGTCGGAAATTCAATCGCCATCCATAGGCTCTATTATTTTTTAAGCTGTTAGAAACATAGTTCAGTTAGGGATCTCTGACAAATGAAGCCATTGCCAATGTATCTTCTCTATGTCTCTTGTGGGTCAATTGTGACCCAAAGGGCTAGTTTCAGATCTTAGTCCGCTTAGCTCCCAACTGCTGACTAAAAAATGCCCCGAAATTATCGAAGCCTAGTGCTCCAAATGTGCCAGGAGCGAACTATAATAGGAATGTGGAAGAGTTGCGTTTTTAGCGGGCGAAGCACAATCTTGACGCCCGCGGTCTTTTTTTGCAATTATTCGACGATGAAATTACAGTTTTAGGCTTAGGTCAGCGGGCGGGTGTCAGGCCCGGCTGAAAATCAACGTCCGATCAATATGGGTGGAAAAGCTAATGCCAGTTAGAAAGCTATTTTCGATGACCAATGACTATATGCAAAACAATGAAGCAGCAGATGAAGGGATATGTACGGTTGCCTCACTTCAATGGTGTAAAAAATGTCTCGAACATAATCGTGGTTTGGGAAGTTACGCTGAATTATCGCTTAGCGATCACCAGCTAAATGCATTGATGGCTCTATTACGACATTTAGATGATCAACCTGGTCCACAAACCCAAGGAATGGGGCTAAGAAGAACTAATGCAGGCGATCAGGATATAAGCACAGTTGCTGAACTACAAACTAACGTCGCTAATTCCACATCAAAAATCGCAATTTTCTGGAACCAATATCACACAATGGCGTATCGCGTTGGGGATCATAGTGAATATGAATGGTTTGATCAGAATTTTGGCTGCTGGTTGGCAAATAACGAAGCCGACATGAAAAAATTTATGGAGGACGAGTGGAAGACTAAGTATTCTGATCCTCAGGGTGCAATTATAGGTATGCGCGTCGTTCAAATATAAGTTTGCTATGCATTGACTAATGTATTGAGCCAGCGAGTTTCTTCAACGTTTTTGTCCGCTTCTTATTATGAAGCCAGATAACAAAACAGCTCGGTAAGACAGCGTAAGGAAGGATTAAGATCCTCATGTACCGTAAGGTACAATAAAGCAGGCTATGGGCAATCGCCAAACTATTAACAATTTATTAGTTGTAGAATTATTGACGCCGAATTAGTGATCCCCCTAGCTTCTCTAGCATATCGTGTGCTCCTGCCCGAAGCCTAATCTGACTGTCTCCTCCGTGAGCAGTAGCCATCTTTCTCCCTGAAACTCATAATCGAATAATCCAAGCTGCGATGGCTCTTCGCAGTTCTAGTGACAGAAAGAGTCTACTATGAAGAGAGCGTCGATATATTTTTTGAGTCTCGTGGGGGTCAAAAGTGAGCTATAGGAGTAATTGCTACTAATGCTAACTATACCCTCGTTAGCATACATTAAAATGTTTCGAATAGTTAGAAAAGAGCAGGCTCGTTGCGCTTAAGTCGCCGCTAAGGAAAATGGATTCAAGTCGCTAACTTATCATGAAGCTTAGTCGCGCTCTACGCTTTCACAATTGGGATATCTGCCCAGCTTGTTGTATAGGCAGGTGACCGCTGTTCTGACTTTGGTTGCCAGTCACCACCTTGCTTATGACTCGCTACCACTGCTGAACCCAGACCATATCGATTATTAATGTTTTCAATGACAGATTGTACGGCTTCGCTTTTTTTATCTTCCGGTTCAGTCGGTAGGTCAAATAGATCATTTTGAACATTACTTTTAGGGGTGATGTCATTAATGGTTATGCCCGATTTGGCATAGGGGAATCCCTCTCTCCAAATTTGATCCAGTGCTTTTCTAGCAAGCTCAGTGAACGTCTTCAAATCATCGCTACCCACCGCTGTTCGACAGGTGCCAGCGTTCTGATACTGCTTATCAATCGACGAGTTTGCGTTTGTCCCAATAGTGACACTGATCGAGTAGGCGACAGCTCCTTGCTCTCTCAATTTTTTAACTCCTCGGGAGACATGATGAACGATCGATGAAAACACTGTTTCCTTGTCGAAGATCTTTTCACCATAACTTCGTGAGGCGATAATTTGCCGATTAACAACTACTGTATCGTCCGCTGGGATCGCTGGGATACCATTTAATTCAGAAACCGTTCGAGCAAGCACTACACTGAACTGAGTTTTTGCAGCAGTCTCTCCGAATTTTGATAAATCGAGGGCAGTGTTAACCCCCATCGCAGTTAGCTTTGCAGTTAGTGCTTTTCCAACACCCCAGACCTCATTGATATCCATAACGGCCAGCATACGTTCTCTTCGGTTAGGGTCAGTGACCAGATCGACAACACCGCCGGACTTGGGGAATTTTTTGGCAGCATTGTTGGCAAGCTTTGCCAGCGTCTTGGTTGTACTGATACCTACACCGGTTCCAATGCCCGTTTGTTTCAGAATTGCTCCGCGTATCTGCTTGCCAATGTGCTCTAAGTTCATGTTGTTTAGCGAGGGCAAAACGCAAAACGATTCATCAATACTGTATGGGGAAACATCGGGAGAGAACTTTTCAAGGATGGAAACGATACGTTGGCTCATGTCCGTGTACAGGGTGAAGTTTGCACTAAAGGCGATTAAACCCTTCGTCTTCTCAAAATGACGTACCTGAAAATACGGCTGGGCCATTTTAATGCCCAATGCTTTTGCTTCATATGAACGTGCGATACAACACGCATCGTTGCTTGAGAGTACGACTACAGGCCTGCCTCTTAAGTCTGGCCTAAAAGCGAGTTCACAACTCGCAAACATGTTGTTGCAATCGACAAGGCAGATAATGTCATTCATTTATCGGAACGAAATTGTTTGATGCTCGCCGTGACGACGCCCCAGAACTCGATGTCCGTTTCATCGTTAATAGGGATTATCTCTGAGCCCGATCGAGAGCTGAGGGACCTTGCTGACTTGTTAATGTGTAATTGCTTGAGTGACAACTCACCGCCCAGTACAGCAACGACAAGATCCCCATCAGAGGGTTGTAGCGCACGATCAACTATCACTATGTCTCCGTCATCGCTGCCTTCCGATATCAGGCCTTCACCGTGTACGCGCATGAAATAGGTGCTCGCGGGACTGTGAACGAGGAGCTGATTAAGGTCCAAGCTGCTAGAGACCTGGTCATCGAATGAGCCAGCAAAGCCTTTTGGTAGAGCCATTGAAATTCCCGTTTTTGTGTATGCTGTGACGCAGTATAAATCACAACCGTGATGAGAAGACTGAGTTTATCGTCCTCTAAAGCTCCTCAATAACAAATTGGTTGGATTCTATTAGGTGTTTCGGTATTGGGTCTTTGCGTTTTCGCAATCGAGAATCTTTTGATCACTTGTGAATTGAGTTGTTAGATAGGGGTGAGGGTGGTTATAGTTCGCTTTATTGTCAACGGACTAACACGCAGCTATTTTTTTGGTCGCATTAAACAATTGTCAAGCCAGCTCTTGCAGCCCAGAATCCTATTGTACTGAATGAGACGTATAGTTGAGACTCGAATTAAGCTAGATTTTTAGGAGTAAAGTGTTGATATTAGATTGCTGTCGTGGGGAGTGCTTGGTGAGCGCTTTTGCAGTGCGAATTTATTAATGGGTATATTATGGGTACGAGTAAAAAAGTGCTATGAAAGACCTGTTTTGTGGCGTCAATGGCGGTGAGGGAGGGATTCGAACCCTCGAAACTTGCGTTTACACACTTTCCAGGCGTGCTCCTTCAGCCACTCGGACACCTCACCATATAACACTTAACGCGCTGTGACGCGCGCGACCTGACGAATTTCAATCGAAACTTGATCGGCCTTCAAGTGGGGCGCTAATGTATATGAGATGGCTTTCGATCGCAACTTTATCAAATGGATTTTGTGGGTTTTATAGCGTTTTATCCGCTAATTGGGACTGATAGGTAACGGTCACGCCAATAGACGCCAAAATTCGATCAATTTACCCTGTGCCTGAGTGTTTTATGATCGTTTTTCTATTCTCTTAACGAAAAGAAAGAGAGGACACGAACGAATTAATCGTCATTGCATGCGATAATATCAACTGGGGATATTATAATGTAGCTGCGAGAGTGCTTTGATCTGGCTTACAACTAGTACTCAAGCTACAGTGTTAATTAATTGGCGTAAGTTTACAGGATAAAGATTTGACTTCCATAGAAAAAGAGCAGACTTATTGTCTGGTGACCTCTTGCGCGGACCGAGTCGGTATTGTAGCAGCGGTCACCAAATTTGTTGCGGAAAGGAACGGCTCTCTCATCGAGTCTAATCATCATACCAATCACGATAGCGGTTGGTTTTTTATGCGCAATGTTATCGATGCAGAAACGCTTGAGATGAGCATTGATGAACTACGTGAGCAATTTTTACCGTTGGCCGAACAGTACGATATGGAATGGTATATTCGCGATTCGCGGCAAATGCAAAAAGTGGTCATATTTGTAAGCCACGCTTCGCATTGCTTGGCCGATCTATTATACCGATGGCATAGTGACGAGCTAAATTGTGAGATACCTTGCGTTATTTCAAATCATGAGAATCTGAGAAGCAGCGTCGAGTGGTACGGTATTCCGTTTCACTACGTGGAAGTGACAAAGCAGAATAAGCCGCAAGCTTTCGCAAAAATGACAGAAATAGTGAGCGGTTATGATGCCGAAACGCTGGTACTTGCCAGATACATGCAAATTGTGCCGCCCGATTTGTGTGACAAATTCAGAGGGCATCTTATTAATATTCACCATAGCTTTTTGCCTTCATTTGTCGGAGCTAACCCCTATCAAAAAGCGTACGAGCGGGGCGTTAAACTAATCGGTGCGACGAGTCACTACGTTACTGATGAGCTGGACGAAGGCCCAATTATCGAACAAGACGTGATTCGCGTGAGTCACAGTTGTAATAAGGAAGATTTAGTTCGCTTGGGGAAAGACGTAGAGCGGTCGGTACTTTCCAGGGCGTTGAGGTACCACTTGGAAGATAGAGTGATTGTGCATGGGAATAAAACGGTTGTATTTAACTAACAAAGAATGCGATAAGAGGTTTACAGGGAGCGCCGGGGTTAATGGATTCCGGGCTGGCTGAATGCTGTAGCTAGCCAGCCGTTCGCTGACGGTTCGAAAATAGTCTCTCGGTTTTTCTCTGTCAGAAGATTTAAAATGACTGGCTGATCACGTTAATTGGTAGGTTTTTTGGTAAAATCGAGTCGACGAGTCATAGATCGCCGATTGGGAAATGGTCGTGAAGGTTTCGAAAGATGGCATAGATTTTCGAAATGAATGCTTGGCAAAAACATGATTGTAAAATGATTGGTGAAATAATCGGTATTCGTCGGTTGAGAATGTTCCTGGGTGTCAAAGACATTTTCGTTTTGAGGCGAGGATCGACGCCAAATTGAAGTATTGGCACTAGCGCGAGTTGAATATAGGACAGCCTTGGTATTTGTTGTGGGCTTGTTACTAGCTACGAATGCTAGTTAATGAATGCAGATTGGTCTACGCTGGATTTAATGAGCAATACTAAGGGGCTATTGCTAGCTTTCACTATCTGATTGTTGTGACTCATCCACCGTCGGATTCTCGTTCCCCGCTATAACAAATTTAGTAGAAGGTTTTTTGTTAATGAAAAAGTCGGTCAACAGTGACGCCGTCATGTTCTTCGACAACGGCGATGTTGTTAAAGAAATGTTATACCCCGAATTTGAAGCGATTCTGGATCATGTGGTCGCTATTGAAGATTTTAAAGGCGCTCAAGTTCCCGCGGTTTTTTTACGAATAAATAACAAGTTGGACATCATTGCAGCGGTATTTTTCTATATCGATTTTGATCGTGACGGCTTTACTGACAATGACTGGAATATTCCACTTCAACATCTGGTTGACAATAGTGGCGCTGGCCCGGATTTAGGGTCGGGCGCGATCAAATTATCATGTCGAAGCCAGTGTTCCGTATCGTGGCATCAACGCTCGCTATGGGACCCTGATTTTGAATCTGAGAACAATACATTTTCCCTTCTCGTTAGCAAGGCGAAACGAAACCGTCTGGGTTTGATCATTGATGACGAAAGCGAAGATAGTCGGTCGAATTCTACTCCTTCAGTCAACGGTGGGTGGCAGGCGTCTGATGAACCTTCCAGGGAAGAGTTTGCCCGACAGCTAGAGTTGGGGGTGCAACAGGAAATCGAAGCGCGGTTAGCTGCTGTTAAGGTCGAAAACCAACTGAATGTTGCAGCGATAAAGCAGGAATCACAAGACCATATTGAAAAATTGCACGAACAATATCGGCTGCAGATATTAAGCAAGAATAATATGATCGAGTCGACTAAACAGCTGTTCTCTGAAGAAAAGCACAAAACGATAAAGCTGAAGGACAAAATAGAAAAACAAGCCAGCGAATTCCAGGAAATAAGAGAGTCTTTCCAGCAGGAGATGACAAAAGATCAGGAGGGGGGAAAAGAAAAAATACTTTCACTCGAAGAAAAATTCGAACTTGAAATGCAAGCGAAAATCACATCAGTAACCATTGAGCTGAAAGAAATGTTGGATATGAGAGAAGTTGAGTTGTTTTATCGAGATGAGCAAATCGGCCGCCTTCATTCGGAAATCTCTCTTCTGAGACAGGAAAAGCAGAGCCTATTAGATAGCAGTGGCGATCGATTGCTTCATCAACTGGTGGAAAAAGGTATTACTTTTGTTGCCTACCAACCCGGAATTGAGCAAATTACGGTTCCTGTTCGAGATATGTCCGATTATCTGGAGGAACCACTCGCTTACGTTGCGGCGAAGTGCTCGGTCGATGCCGGGAAATATGAGCAATGGCTATCGCATTTTGAATTACCTGTTTGCACCTATACGGATGATGACGGAGCGATTTGCGGCGAGCCTATTTCCAAGGTAGATAGTCCTGCTCATTTTATTAGTGGAGAATCTGATTACTGTGATGAACACTGCAATAGATCCGTTGAATTAGTTCAGCCGAAGACTCACTCTGTATCAGATTAGATTATATGGGCCGCGAATATTTTGGAAAAAGTAACACCGTTCCTATACAGGAGATTGTCGATCATAGGCTAGAAAAGGTAGGGACGGAGCTTTTTGTTTGTCGCTTAGATCTCTATGACGCCAACCTTTCTGGTAATAAGTTTTTCAAGCTCAAATACAATATTTTGGAAGCTAAGAGCAGAGGCTGTACGCAATTAATCAGTTTTGGTGGTGCGTTTTCCAATCATATTCACGCACTGGCATTAGCGGGTAAACACGCGGGAATATCGACAATCGGTGTTATCCGAGGTGAGGAAAATCGTGCGATTAACGACACACTACTCGATGCCGTAGATGCGGGAATGAAACTGCATTTTGTTAGTAGGGAAGAGTATCGCTTGCGCGACAACGTTTCGTATCAGGCGTGTTTGTTGCGTAACTATCCCAACAGTTATTTAATTCCAGAGGGTGGCGGCAATGTATTGGGGGTGAAAGGTTGCACCGAAATCGTTTCCCTGATTGAACGATCGATGGAAAAGGATTTCGATACAGTCGCACTTTCCTGTGGCACAGCCTCAACAATGGCCGGTATCGTAGCGGCGATGCAGGAGGATAAGGAGGTTCTGGGGATCTCTGTATTAAAAGGGGCGACGTATTTAGAGGCAAATGTAAAGAGCTGTTTGGAAGAATTAGCTGTAATGATACCAGCGGTTTCCTCTAAAAAGGATTTTGCTAACTGGCACATTGATTTTGAAAATCACTGTGGTGGTTATGCAAAATTGACGGCAGAACTAGCTCATTTTATGGCGGATTTTCAAGTTCGACACGGTATACCGGTAGAGCCGGTGTACACCGGTAAGCTATTTCTAGCGCTGTTCAAGCTTGTTCAGCGCGGGAAATTATCAAATAGACGTATCGTTGCAATTCACACCGGCGGTTTGCAGGGTTTACGTGGAATGAAATTACAAATTGAGAAAAAGTTGGCTGCAAGTCCAGTGTCCGCTAAGGGAATCGATCTGAGCTTCAATTAGCGAGTTTAAAATTCGATGTATTTTGGTCTAGGCAATCGAACAAAGCCGTACTTGCCAGCCCCATTTAGAATGGATTGTTTATGAGTGATTCTACTGCAACTTACAATGGCGTTGAACAACAACTAATTCAGACTCTAGTGCCCGTTAATGCGCTTACAAGTGATCATCTTGAGTCGCTAATGCGAGGTATATCAATCGAATCCATTTTTGCCGGACAAGTTCTATTTTCTGTCGGCGACTACGATAACCGCCATATTTACTTATTAAGTGGACGGGTTGGGATTGAAGCTAATGGCGACACCACTTACTGCGATGCCGAGAACCCGGATTGCCGCTTCCCTTTAAGTCATCACCAGCCGAGAGATAGTCGGGCAGTAGCGGCTACCGATTGTAGTGTTATTCGATTTGATAGCGACCAGCTCGATAGTATGTTGGCCTGGGACCAGGCGTCACAGTATTTGATTTTAGATATCGCAGATAAACGGGACATGGATGAAGACGCGGATTGGATGTTGACGTTGTTGCGCTCAAATTTATTCTACAAAATACCTCCGATGAATATCAGGCGCATTTTAGATAAGTTTGAAGCGCGGTATATGTCCGCGGGTGACGTTGTGTTGAGGCAGGGAGAAGTAGGAGATAGTTGTTATTTTATTAAGGAGGGAACGGTAGGGGTTTACCGAGCAGAAAATGAAAGGTCATCCTCCGATCTCATTGCTGAACTAGGGGTCGGCCGTTGTTTTGGCGAGGACGCTCTTGTGAACGACACTAGCCGAAATGCTTCAATAGTAATGCATGCCAACGGTGTACTAATGATGCTGAAAAAGCAGGATTTTTTCCTACTTTTAAAACAACCGATTGTGAGTGCGGTATCTTTTTCCGAGGCTTGTTTACAGTTGGAGAAGGGGGCTAAGTGGATTGATGTTAGAACTCAAGATGAATACGAACGAACTCATGCAAACCATTCGCAGAACCTGCCGCTGGATATTTTGAAACTGAAGTCAAGGATTCTGGATAGAAGTCAAAATTACATAACGTATTGCAGCAGCGGCCGGCGTAGTGAAGCCGCCGCCCATTTTTTAACTGAAGAAGGATTTAAGGTCAGCGCTCTGGCGGATGGAATAGAGCAATTCTTCAATAGCCATAGAAAGATGTTTTTCCCTGGTTAGTGCCCGTCTAGAATTAGAGTTTTTCAACGATGTTCATTGCGCGGGTTCCGGTTCGTTTGTCAGAAAATAAACCCTAAAAATTGACCGAATTATAAACAGTTAGCGTGATGTTTTTGTGATTCCTGACCGTAGTTATTTATTGGCAAAATCTTTTGGTTTTCAACAGATGTGGCCTTATAACTAGAGTATACTACCGGCTTCTTGAGGTGATATAGAAAGAAATTCGAACTATGACGAAATTTAAAAAAATTGGCATTACCGGTCGCGAAGGTACCGGGTTTGGTGATTCTCTGAAGGTTCTGGTCAGTGTACTGGCTAAACACAAAGTCGACGTTTACGTTTGCGAATCGATTGCACCGCTTTTGGCTAAATGTAAGTTGCCTGTTTGTCGGTTAAGTAAAATCGGAGAGATCTGCGATTTAATCATCGTGCTAGGAGGGGACGGCAGTCTATTAGGCGCTGTACGAATTTTAGCCCGACATAATGTCCCCGTACTCGGTATTAATCGGGGGACGCTGGGATTTCTCACTGATATTTTACCGGAAGAGATCGAAACCAGAGTGGGTGCGGTCTTAAATGGGGAATACACCGAGGAAAAACGATTTTTATTGAGCGCTCAAGTGAGGAGAGGTGGAGAGCTAATTGGTCGAGCAGAAGCGCTTAATGATGTCGTTGTCAACTCCGGGACGTCCGCACAAATGATAGAGTTCGATCTTTTTGTCGATGATGAGTACGTGTATAGGCAGCGATCAGACGGCTTAATCATCTCGACGCCGACTGGGTCTACAGCCTACTCTTTGTCTGCTGGCGGACCAATTATGCACCCCAAGCTGGACGCAGTCGTGTTGGTACCCATGTTCCCACACACACTGAGTAGTCGGCCAATATTGGTTGACGGTAATAGTGAAATAAAAATCGTCATTAACGATAGTAATGAAATTCATCCGTCAGTTACCTGCGATGGTCAGGTTCAGATTACTTCTATGCCCGGTGACACGATCTACGTGAAAAAGAAACGACATAAAATGAAGCTGATTCATCCGCTGGATCACAGTTTCTATGCAAGCTGTCGCGACAAATTAGGCTGGGTTTCTCGTCTTGGTAAGTGAGCGAGAATTTCCTATTCCACCGTCGTTACTATGAATCTATCATCCGATGATTTTCCCTGTGCCGATAATCCACGTTATGTTGGACACGATGTTGTGGGTGATATACATGGTTGTACAGGAAGTCTTATTCAGCTGCTCGGAATTTTGGGTTACGTTAAAAAAGGAGGTGTTTTCCAATACCACAATCAGAGCAAGCCAAGACAATTAGTATTTTTGGGTGACATTCTCGATCGTGGACCGAAGATTCGGGAAGCCATCCTAATTCTTCGCGAGATGGTTGAAGCGGGTAGCGCACAAATTATCATGGGTAATCATGAGTACAGCGCTCTCGGTTACACGACGCTAATCCCCGACAGTCGTGTGCCCGACGGTAATTCCAGTACATATGTTCGGGCCCACAATGATTCGCACACACGTTCGATACAAGAAACCCTGGACCAGTTTGCGAATCACCCTAAAGATTGGTCTGATACGCTACGCTGGCTTTATGACTGGCCATTAGTTCTACAGTTTAAACATTTTAGAGTTGCGCATGCCTGCTGGGACTCAAGACTTGTTAAAGAGTTCTCGACACGTCGTCCTGATTTGACCATTGACTCCCAGTTTTTGATCGAGTCTGGAGATTATCGAAACTTTGCCGGACAATTTATGAATAGAACGACACGAGGCGTAAGTCTTCTGTTGCCAGATAATCAGTCTATGACCAGTATTGATGGTTACACTCGGCGAACCTTCAGGGTGAAATTTTGGGTTGATGACGCCGAGCGTTATGGGGATATTGAGTTTCAACCCGACCGCTTAAACCCGTCGCTGGCCGATCAAAAAGTCAGCGTAAAAGAGAAAGATTATTTGCCTTTCTATGGTCCCGAACAGCGACCTTTATTTGTTGGTCATTATTGGTTGGAAGGTACACCTGCACCACTGTTAAAGAATATTGCTTGCCTGGATTACAGTGCCGTCAAAAACGGTAAGCTAGTGGCTTACCGAATGAATACCGAGACACATTTATTGGCAGGCAACTTTGTGTGGGTAAACGCAATTAACTAGATAAGCGCCAGACCGTGGTGCCATTTAGATCTGACTATTTTGGATCAATTTGCTAATATTTGAGAGAACGAAGTAATGCTATTAACGATGCAGGGAATTCACATTATCTATGGCTGAAATTATTGTAGTCGAGGCACCTATTGAGGACAATTTGAAAGATTTTAGTCAATATTTGTGGCAGCAAAAAGTGCCTCATCGCATTATCGAAAATAATAACCGTCAACTTCTAATGGTCGGCTCCGAAAGTGACGCGAAACAAGTCGCACAAGCATTTCGACATTTCCGAAGCGGTAATGAAAAACCGATTGAGATTGAGAGGCCGGTCAACGATGGCCTTGGCACTCTTTGGCAACAAATCAAACATGTCCCGGTAACCCTGGGTCTATTGTTGTTGAGTATCGCAGGATTTTTTGTCGTGTATTTGGATACCGATTACGAAATTATTAAGCTGTTGACCTTCAGTGAATTCACGCAAGTAAGCGGACGCGTAATGTATCGGTTACCGACAGGCGAATATTGGCGTCTCATTACGCCAATCTTTCTTCATTTCAGTATCTTGCACATTGTATTTAATACATTGTGGCTTTGGGATTTGGGTCGGCGTGTTGAGTTATTGCAGGGCAGCGTGCGTATGATCAGCTTGGTTTTGTTGATGGGCGTGGGTTCTAACATTACTCAGTATTTCTTTACAGAAAGTGCGATTTTCGGTGGCATGTCGGGCGTCATCTACGGCTTATTGGGTTACGGCTGGATATGGAGCTATTTACGCCCTGACCAGTCTCTGCAGATCCCCAAAGCGGTGATTATCTTTATGTTGGCGTGGCTTGTCATCTGTTTGGTCGGTTTTACTACGTTGATTGGTGCAGGCAACGTTGCTAATGCTGCTCATATTGGCGGGCTTATCATGGGCATGGTACTTGGGTTTGGCGCCGGTAAAATTGCCGGAAACAGTTCTGCGGAATGACTGATAAAACTCTACAATAGTCAGTAATACTGACGCTCTGGTTATATGAACTTATCTTTGGAAAAGGTTAATCATGAATTTTGAACAACTCATTAATTCGATGACTCCGGAAATACACGGAAATTTGAAACGGGCGATTGAAATAGGTAAATGGCCCGACGGAGCGATGCTGACACAGCAGCAAAAAGAAAGTTGCATGGAAGCGGTGATAACCTATGAAGGAAAATTTCTCGATGAAAACCAGCGAGTGGGTTACATCGATAGGGGAAAGAAAGAAGACGGCGAGGTGTGCGAGACCACATCGCCTTCGTCCGTGGAAGACGAAATCGCATTGAAATGGTCTTAATGGCAATACTTCATTGCGCCCATGTTGGAAACAAGAAACCATTTTAGAATTTTTAAAATTGATAATTCGATAATATTACCGGTGCTAGAGGATATCCCACTTGACACAGATTAACGTCGCAGGCCATCTGCGAAAGATGCAAACCCTTCTTAACGACACAGTCGAATATACCTTGTTGATTGGTGATGACGCGATTTCGATGAATTCTTTATTGGGCAAAAAAATATCGCTCAACTATTCCGGATTAATAAACTGCATCCACTGTGACAGAAAAACCAAGAAGAGTTTTAGTCAGGGTTATTGTTATCCCTGTTTTCAGTCATTGGCGCAGTGCGATAGTTGTATTATGAGTCCGGAAAAATGCCATTACGAAGCGGGAACTTGTCGCGAGCCGGAGTGGGCTGACCAAAACTGCATGACCGATCACTTTGTGTATCTGGCAAATTCTTCGGGAGTAAAGGTGGGTATTACACGCGGAAATCAAATTCCAACACGGTGGATGGATCAGGGGGCCGTGCAGGCATTGCCTATTTTCAGAGTGAGTACTCGACTGCAATCTGGATTGGTCGAAGTTTTATTCAAGGAACACGTTGCGGATAAAACGAATTGGCGGAAAATGTTGAAAGGAGAGGTCGATGACTTGAATCTCTTAGCCGTTAGGGATCAGTTGCTGGAAAAAACATCGGAGTCAATTAGCGAACTCCAGGAGCGGTTTGGAATCCAGGCAATTCAAGCGATCAGCGATGCGGAACAGCTTGAAATTAAATACCCTGTCGTTGAGTACCCAATCAAAGTCACCTCTTTTAATTTTGATAAAAATGCGTCGGTCGAAGGTACTCTTATGGGAATAAAGGGGCAGTACTTAATACTCGATACGGGTGTTATTAATATTAGAAAGTTCGGCGGCTACCACATTGAATTTGCTGCTTAATTCGACAATTTCTATTTCTTTGGAGAAGTATTGATGCGCGACTCGTTGCCAAAAACGATTTTTTTAAAAGACTATCAAGTTCCTGAATTTTTTATTGATACGACCGATTTACATTTCACTCTAAATGAAGATAGTGCCGTGGTCCGCGCCCGTCTGGCCATTAGGAGGAATTCTGCGTCCAGTAGCGTTGCAGCAGAATTACACTTAATGGGACAAGAATTGAAATTGCAGTCTATTGCTATCGATGGTCAGCCGTTGAGTAAAGCTGATTTTGAGGTCACTTCTGAATTTCTGATTATTCCGAATGTTCCCGATGAGTTTATTCTGGAATCCGTGGTCGAAATTTTGCCACACAAAAATACCTCACTGGAAGGCTTGTATAAATCCAGTAATTTATTTTGTACACAGTGCGAAGCTGAGGGATTTCGAAAGATTACTTACTTTTTGGATCGCCCGGACGTAATGTCAGTCTACACCACAACGATAGTGGCAGATCGGAGTAAGTACCCCGTGTTATTGTCTAACGGCAACAATACAGAAAAAGGGGTGAATGGGGATGGCACTCATTGGGCGCGATGGGAAGATCCGTTTCGCAAACCCTGCTATTTATTTGCTCTCGTCGCTGGAGACTTAGAATGCGTCGAAAAAGGGTATACGACACTGTCTGGAAAAAATGTCGATCTTAAGATTTTTGTCGAAGCCAAGGATACCGATAAATGCGACCACGCAATGAGCTCGCTCATTAATGCAATGCGTTGGGACGAAGAAGTTTATGGGCGCGAGTACGATTTGAATATTTTTAATATTGTTGCCGTCGATGATTTCAATATGGGCGCGATGGAGAACAAAAGTCTAAATATTTTTAATACGTCTTGTGTACTAGCCAAACCGGAGACGACCACTGACGCTGGCTTTCAGCGTGTTGAAGGAATTGTTGCCCACGAGTACTTCCATAATTGGTCGGGTAATCGTGTTACCTGTCGCGATTGGTTTCAATTGAGTTTGAAAGAAGGGTTTACCGTTTTCCGGGATGCTGAGTTTTCTTCGGACATGGGCTCGAGAACGGTAAAACGAATTGAAGATGTAACACTGTTGCGGACGGTTCAGTTTTCTGAGGATGCGGGACCTATGGCGCACCCGATTCGTCCTGATTCATTTATAGAAATTTCGAATTTCTATACGGTGACAATTTATGAAAAGGGCGCGGAGATCGTCCGAATGATCGCTCATTTATTGGGAGAAGCGGATTTTAGAAAAGGGTCAGATTTGTACTTTGATCGCCACGACGGACAAGCTGTCACCTGCGAAGATTTTGTAAAGGCAATGGAAGACGCATCAGGGAAAAACCTTATTCAGTTTCGACGTTGGTATTCGCAAGCTGGAACTCCGTTGCTCACCGTTAGCGGTAGCTATGATAGGGATGGCCGAACCTACACACTAAATGTCGAGCAGTCCTGCGGGCCGACTCCTGGTCAAAAAGAGAAAGAGCCTTTTCATATCCCTCTACTAATGTCGTTAGTCAGCGCCTCCGGAGAGATCCCGTTAAATATACTTGGCAGTGACGATGAGGCGGGCAGACCAAGGGGTGAAATGGTACTCGACATCACAGAGTCGAAACAACAATTCATCTTTACGGATATCCCTGAGGAACCGGTGCCAAGTTTATTGCGGGGCTTTTCCGCGCCGGTAAAATTGTCATTTGATTATAGTCGAGATCAATTGATGTTTCTTATCACTCATGACACCGATGGATTTTGTAAATGGGATGCAGCGCAGCAGTTAGGTGTCAGAGTACTGAATGATATGGTTTCCTTCTATCAAAATGATGAAGAGATGCTCGTTGATCAACGATTGTTAGACGCTTATCGCGCCATTCTTAACGACAATGATCTTGACCCTGCAATGGTTGCGTTGATATTAGCCCTGCCGTCTGAAGCGTATATTTCCGAGTTGTCTGATGAGGTTGATGTTCTCGCGATAAACGCTGCGAGAAAAAGCGCGCGGAAAATTATTGCCAATGAGTTGCAGGAAGACTTTTGGAGAATCTATAAAGGCCACTCAAATAACTTGCCGTATCAACCAACCTGTGACCAGATTGCCAGACGTAGTTTGAAAAATTGTGCTCTCGATTATTTGATGTTATTGGAGGACGGGTCAGCATTGGAAAGTTGTTTAGCGCAGTTTAGTACCAGTTCTAACATGACTGACGTATTGCAAGCTTTCATCGCAATCATTAATAGCCCTCATAAAGACAAAAAACAAACGGCGATAGGCGATTTTTATGATCGTTGGGAAAATGAACCCTTAGTGATTAATCAGTGGTTCATGGCACAGGCACTTTGTTCCGCTACCGGTACGCTGGATGATGTTAAGAAGCTGATGAATCACGCTGCCTTTGACATTACAAATCCTAATAAAGCTCGCGCACTCATTGGCGCGTTCACCAGTCAGAATAGTGTTAATTTTCATCAGCCTGATGGAAGCGGCTACCGATTCTTGGCGGATCAAATCATTGTTTTGAACGAAATTAATCCACAAATTGCATCGCGTCTCTTAGGACCATTAACGAAATGGAGAAAATACTTGCCGTCGAGTCAGCAGTTAATGAAAGTTGAATTGAATCGAATTTTAGCGATTAGCGATTTGTCAAAAGATGTTTACGAGGTTGTTACAAAAAGCCTGGCTGTATGAAGGCGACGATTTATTCTGATAGAGCAAGATTTGTTGTTGGCATGTTTGGTAGATCGGTGATATTTATCACCGATCTACCATTATCACGGATCTATGATGGTGAAATCAGAAACGTATCCAATTTTTTCCCATACGATACATTTTGCTAAATAGTCTTTCATCATCGGGATTTCATCAATGACTTCCTGGATACTAATCCAGTAGAAAATTATGTATTGGTGTTTTCTTGAGTTGTAGTTAGAAGAAAGTTCGTCGAACGTTTTGCTCAGGAGCGTTTCCCCATATTTGTCGGCAATTTTCTTTTCGCAGTCGTAAGAGGCATCATCAATACTTCGGGCAAAGAAAGCGGTTGGTTCTGTTTCGGCAGCATTAAAATAGACCGCCATAACCCCTATGGCTAGTAGTAAAATGATAAGGAACGTCAGAGGGATTTTAAAGCTTTTAGCATTTTTTGCGTTGTTCATGTTAGTTTACAGGCCCGTTTTAAGTGTATTATAGGTGAGATGTTCTAATCGAGTAATTCCTTCGGATTTTCTCATTGCTTTACAGCTGCTGTTTCTCGACCCGGGGGCGGGCTATATTGCCTAAGTATTGTAAATCAATTACTGGATATCGAACTAGGGGCTTCAGGTGTTGTTAACGAAATTGTCGAGATTTGCTTTCTTTTCCGCGCTGGTGGTAATTAGCTGGCTTGCTGTCACGCCTAGTAACGATCCCGTCATCACGACCGGATGGGACAAAAGCAATCATTTTTTGGCTTTTTTTGTTTTGTTGCTTCTATTGGATCATGCCTATCCTGCATTTCATCTAATAAAAACTAAGTTACTGATTTTATTTGCATTTGCATTAATTATTGAATGTGTTCAATCACAACTCCCGTGGCGGTCGTTTTCCTTGTGGGATATTGTAGCCGATGCTGTGGGTTTACTTTTATATATTGCCGTCAAACCCTTGCTGTCGCCCAGATCACTATCGAAGCTTTTTACTAAAACGGCTTAGGGAGTCGCGTTCCTTTATGTGTATCAGTTGGCAAGGCAAGCCTCAACAGGGTTTAAATTATTTGTCGATGTCTCGTGAGACATTTCTACCCTATCTAAAGATAGAGCAGCGAAGACGCACTTTTTCTTTTGCGCTGGTCTTCCTTGTCTCGAAGTCATTTTGGATGCAAATATTGTCGAGCGGAATCTTTCTGGCGTTTGCGGCATGAAACGGATACTCATTGTCTACCATAGCCAGTCTGGAAGTACGCGGGCATTGGCCAACGCTGTCGCTGCAGGCGCTTGCCTGGAGGAAGGCATAGAAATCCGTCAACTTCGAGCGATGGAAGCCGGTATTGTCGACCTGCTATGGTGCGACGGGGTAATTTTTGGAACGCCGGAAAACTTAGGTTATATGTCCGGCGGACTTAAAGATTTTCTTGATCGCATCTTTTATCCTGCTTTGTCTCACTCCTTAAATTTGCCCTATGGTCTTTTTGTCAGCGCTGGGAATGATGGACGTGGCGCGGTGAGCCAGTTGCAAAGGATTGTGAAAGGCATTCCGCTACGCTGTATTGCCGAGCCGATCATTGTTAGAGGCGAAGTCAAAGCAGAGGATCTTCAGTTATGTAAAGATTTGGGACAGGCGGCTGCAGCGGGATTAATGCTCGGTATTTTTTAGCTGGAAGTTCGTATAGAGACAGTCATTTTACCAAGAGAAACGGCCCCACTGGTTCTGCTTCCGGGCATTCTCACCGGTGTAGAATGGCTAAATCAGACTATCACTATTAGGCCGGCAGCCGTTAGAGTTGAGAAAGCAAATACCCCAGGCCGCTTACCGTCGCAATTATAATTACTGCTGCAATTATATTCCACACTGATGTCTTGAATTTTTGAGCCGGTGTCAATGCTATTGTGTCAGACCTATTGCCGTCGGAAGTTGGTTTTGTTTTCCATGATTTCGGTGCGGTGTTTTTCTGCCGGGGTGTGGGCTTTGGCGGTTTTTCAATACGCCTTATTTTTGTTGCGTTCATATCGGCCGATTTCGTTGGTCCATGAACCCGAAACAGCAGCACGTCAAAGCGAACCATGTCTCCAGATTCTAATTCGGCTTCCGTTACGCGTTTGTCGTTGACATAGGTTCCATTGGAAGAATCTAGATCTCGTATCAGTAGCTTTGTGCCCTTAATCGCCAACTCAGCATGTGTCCGTGACAGGTGCGTTCCCGGGATAACAATGTCACAAGTAGAATCTCTTCCCAGTAAGACATGACCTGATATTGGGAATCGTTGACCGACGAGCCAGCCGACTTCAGCGACCAGTTCCCAGTTTTCGCTCATGTAATCTTTTAGATTTAACTTTTCTGTCGCGTTTATGTCATTTTCAGGCATTTCCGCCCCTTTTAATCTTTTGGTTTATTATCCAGATAAATTATTGTTTTTTTTAAATAATCCGAATAGATCATATATTAGCTTAAAGATTTCGTCTAAACATTTTCTATCGCTCCTCTTTAGGAAATGTAGCGCTTTCCACTTGCTTTTGTCGACAATTTGGCCGATTTTATTCGCTAACAGGTCATAGTTTCTGCGCAAAAGCTAAAAACCGCGGATTTTCTTACTAGGGCTCAGTAGATATTGAGTTTTTTTTGCGCTTATGCGACGGCCGGGTCTGTTAGCGTTGTACTAACCAAGACGCTTATCCTGTATTGAATGTGGCTGTGGTTGTGGCTGTGTCCAGAAGTATGGTGGAGTAGATTGTTGATCTAACGTTCTGATCCAATACATGTTGAATTTAGCTAAAAGCCGCGTTGGATCCATGAGGTATAGTTGGAAAGTCAGCGCTGTATTCGATGCTATAATTGATTTAATATTCTCTTAATCAATGGCCGCTAATTTGGCTGGATGAGCTAAGCTAACTAACGGGATATCGGTGTTTCTGCGCTAGAAAGTATTCTTTGGCTTCTAATATTAATCCCTAAGGGACTCATGTTAAAACTTCCCGGTTATACAATTGAGCAAGAACTTGGGCATGGTGGCATGGCTGTTGTGTATCTGGGGCAGCAGCAATCACTTAAGCGTCCAGTGGCAATAAAAGTTCTAAATGCAGACATGGAAAGTGATCCCTTTGTACAGCTGCAATTTCAACAAGAATCTTTAATGGTTGCGAAGTTAAACCATCCCAATATTATTCAAGTGATTGACCAAGGGGTTGCGGCTAACGGCGGCCCCTATTTCGTGATGCAGTATGTCAAGAGTATTCCGCTAACAGCAATCATCAACCGTAACGATGTCAATTTGACAAGGAAGCTGGATATTGCCATTCAAATATGTCGGGCTTTATCTTATGCGCATCGAAACGGCGTTGTTCATCGGGATATTAAACCGGCAAATATTCTGGTTGATTACGATGGTCACGTCCGTGTTGTCGACTTTGGTATTGCCGGGTATTTCAAAAAAGCGGGGACAAAGGGTAGCAAAGAGACGCAGTCAGTGATTATGGGTACGCCCAATTATATGGCGCCTGAACAGTTAGATCCTAAAGCAGAGATAACTTACTTGAGTGATATTTATGCTTTGGGTGTACTGATGCACGAATTGTTTTCCGGTTGCTTACCGGCTGAACTGGAAATCAAGCCCGAAGATATCCCCCGCGCATTATGGGACCTTGTTCAGCAATGCCTTAGTAGGAATACGTCTGAGCGCCCGCAAAGTGCCGATGAGTTAACTTCGAAACTGTTAGAATTACTTCACGGTAGACACTTAAATACGCCCCGCTGGGAACAAGAAAAAAAGTCAGATGTATTACCCGGCAATTACGAACTAATAGATATCCTTAAAGAAAATAGTTATGGATCTACTTATCTTGTAAGTGAACCAAAGAGCCGGCAATGGCTAGTCGTAAAAAAACAAGCCGTCGAATATGAAGGAACAGCGTATTCGAGTTCGCAGGCACTAGCGGGGGTTGAGCACGACAATATTGTATCGATATTGGGTACCGCAAAAAATGATCGAGTGTTTATTACGGTTATGGAGTATGTGAAAGGAGGCAGTCTACAGGATCGCTTAACTCAGGCATTTTCTCTGCCGCGCTGGGTGATGCTTGCTCAACAAATGTGCGCTGGTTTACATCAAATTCATCAGCTTGGGTTAATTCACGGGAATTTGCGGCCCAGCAACGTTCTTGTAATGAATCCAGGGCACGTTAAGTTAAGCGATATTGGGTACCTAGAGCATAATGCAGTTGCGGATGACGATTGGTATCAGCCAAATGACGAAGAAAAGTCTATTGCCTCTGATGTGTTTTCAACGGGTGCTGTGTTGTTTCACTTACTCACAGGTGTTGCTATTGAACAAGTGCAGGGAGCTGTTAGAAATCTTGATAAATTGGATAGCCTGTCTCCTCCATTGGTCGCCATTCTCAAAAAAATGCTAGCGGCAAACCCTCAAAAGCGTTTTGGCAGCAGCGAAGAAGTCAGGTTAGCGTTGAAGAGCGTATTTGACACGGAAAAAACAGTGATAGTAAAACCGGAAGTTACCGAGCCAACGGTCACTGAAAAACCGCAATTTTCAGTTCTTGCAAAAGTTGCCTTGGTTCTCGTTGCTTTGTTTTTTATCGCAGAAGGTTTTTGGCTTTTTGGGGGTGAAGGTATTGGCCGATTATTCTAGGAGTATTCTACCTGGCCTGCACAAACAAGGCATTATGCTAATGTTCAGGTTTTCTATTATTGGTAACCTGCAACGCCTGCACAAAAGCCTTGGCTGCATTGCTCAAACTTCGGTTTCGATGGTATACATATCCAAGCGTTCTGCTTAGAGTTAAATCGCTAATATTCAATGCCGTTGTCGTTTCGTCAATCATAGTTCGCGGCAGTACACTCCAGCCGAGTCCTATAGACACCATCATTTTAATTGTTTCGAGATAATTTGTGGCCATCGATACTTTTAGATTGAGGTCGTGTTCCTGAAATGTCTTTTTTATGATTTGCCCGGTATAGGTATTGAGGCCTGGCAATATCGCTGTAAACTCACTTAACGTTGCGATATCGGCGTCTAGGTTGTTGGTTAAAGGGTGATCCGGAGCAACGGTCACAACGAGTTCATCCAGCCAAATGGCTTGCTGATTTAGAGGGCTATTTATTGTCGGGTCCATTCCCGTAGGGTCTAGAGTGATAACGCCTAGTTCAATTTTCCCGTGCATAACTTGCTCATAAGCTTCTTCCGAATCGATAAAATCAATGTCAAAATGGACGTTCGGGTAACGTTTGCTGAACGTTTTTAAAACCGGTGGCAGGCGGTGCAGACCAATATGGTGGCTTATGCCGATGCTGAGATTACCACTGACTTCCCCTTGTAAATCAGCAATGCTGCGCCTGGCATCGAGAACGGACTGTAATATTTGTTCGGCTTTAGGAAGTAGGGCTTTGCCGGCTTCCGTCAAATGTACCGATCTGCTGATGCGGTCAAACAATTTACACTGCAATTGGTTTTCTAATACAGAAATTCGTTTACTGACGGCAGGCTGAGTAATGTGAAGCCTGTCGGCGGCTTCTGAAAAAGATCTTAGGTCCGCTACTTCAACGAATGCTTTGAGATTTTGGGTGTCCATGGGATATTCCGGAATAAGTAGATCGTCTTAAAGTGTAATCTATTGCTTTTGGTTATCCAATGTATAAAAAATATGAATTTGTTTTATTCGAATAATGGGCATAAAATTCGTCCAGTTCGAAATAAACGATCGATACATTCGGATACTGTTTATGGCTATCGATACCAATCAATAAATCCATTAACAGTTTCATCAAACAGTTCCATTAAGTAATTCCATAGAACAATTCGATAAAACAGTGAGGTACAACATGGGCAAAACTCTGTATGACAAGCTTTGGGATTCTCACCTGGTCAAGCAGCGTGATGATGGAACCGCATTAATTTATATCGACCGTCAACTCGTTCACGAAGTAACTTCTCCCCAAGCTTTTGAGGGTTTGCGGCTGGCAGGTAGAAAGCCATGGCGAAAGTCGGCCAATTTGGCGACGCCGGATCATAATGTCGCTTCGCTCAAATCTGAGCGTGACGGCGGAGTGGAAGGAATTATCGATGAGGTTTCTCGTATCCAAGTAAAAACTCTGGGAGAAAATTGTAAAGAGTTTGATATTCAGGAATTTGATATTAACGATGTTCGTCAAGGAATTGTGCATGTTGTAGGGCCGGAACAGGGTGCGACCTTACCGGGTATGACTGTTGTTTGCGGTGATTCGCACACCGCAACACACGGTGCATTAGGCGCGTTGGCGCACGGCATCGGTACCTCCGAAGTGGAACATGCTCTAGCCACGCAATGCCTGATCCAAAAGAAAATGAAGAATATGTTAGTGTCGGTCGATGGCCAGTTACCCGCTGGCGTTACGCCAAAAGATGTCGTGCTAGCGATTATCGGCAAAATCGGTACCGCCGGTGGTAATGGGCATGCGATTGAATTTGGCGGTAGCGTTTTTCGTAATATGTCGATAGAAGGACGGATGACCGTTTGTAATATGGCTATCGAGGGAGGCGCTCGGGTTGGAATGGTTGCTGTTGACGAGAAAACTATCGACTACGTAAAAGGCAGGCCGTTTTCGCCCAGTGGTGAAAACTGGACGAAAGCTGTCGAGCACTGGCAAACATTGCATAGCGATGACGATGCAGAGTTTGACACAGTAGTGAGTCTCGATGCAGCGTCGATCATTCCCCAGGTCACATGGGGAAACTCGCCGGAAATGGTTGCCGGAATTGATGGCCGAGTTCCAGCTTTGGCAGACATTGTCGATCCGGTTAAAAGAGCAGCCGCCGAACGAGCGTTGGAATATATGGGTTTGAAAGGTGGAATGGCGATTACCGATATTAAGTTGGATTGTATCTTTATCGGTTCTTGCACCAACTCTCGAATCGAAGATTTACGAGCTGCCGCAGCAGTAGTCAAGGGAAAAACGGTTGCAAAAACCGTTTCACGTGCCTTGGTGGTGCCCGGCTCGGGCCTGGTAAAGAAGCAAGCAGAAAAGGAGGGGCTCGATAAAATTTTCCTCGCGGCGGGATTGGAGTGGCGCGAGCCAAGTTGTTCCATGTGTCTGGCAATGAATTCCGATAAATTGGGCGACGGAGAGCACTGTGCTTCCACATCGAATAGGAATTTTGAAGGACGGCAAGGTTTTGGTGGGCGTACGCATTTAGTTAGTCCGGAAATGGCAGCTGCCGCTGCAATCGCCGGTCATTTTGTTGACGTGCGAGATGTTGTAAATATATAGGAGGGCGTTAACATGAAAAAATTCACCACCGTCGACGGCATCGTTGCGCAGCTAGATCGCGCGAACGTTGATACCGATATGATTATTCCGAAGCAGTTTCTTAAATCGATTAAGCGTTCCGGTTTTGGGCCCTTTCTCTTTGATGAATTGCGATATTTGGATGAAGGTTATCCAGGTATGGACTGTAGCAATCGGCATCTTAATATGGATTTCCCTCTTAATTTTGATCGATACAAGGGGGCGGAAATTTTATTAGCGCGAGAGAATTTTGGTTGCGGTTCTAGTCGAGAACACGCACCCTGGGCATTGGAAGATTACGGTTTTAGAGTCATTATTGCGCCGAGTTTCGCCGATATATTTTTTAATAATTGTTTCAAAAACTCGATTCTTCCAATCATTCTAGATGCTGAAATAGTTGATAGACTCTTTCGAACCGTAGCGGAAAATGAGGGCTACGAGTTAACGGTTGATCTGGAAACTCAGAGCGTTTGTCTACCTGGAGGAGAAACAATTTCCTTCGAAGTTGATAGTTTCCGGAAACATTGTTTACTCAATGGTTTGGATGATATTGGTATTACCTTGCAAGATACCGACGAGATTCACGACTTTGAGAAACAGTGGAAGAACAAATCGCCCTGGTTATTTGCTGAGTCGCCATAACAAGCAATCCATTGCTAAGGTGGTTTTTGGTATTTTCGAATAAGAATTTCATAAATATGAAATTCTCGGTTTCACATTCTAATGATTGTAGAGGTGTATGGTGAATAGCAAAGTTTTAGTTATTTCTGGCGACGGTATCGGTCCTGAAATTACGCGGGAAACACAAAAAGTATTAGATGTTGTCAATAAGAAATTTGATTTAGGGTTAGAGTTCGACGAGGCATTGCTAGGTGGAGCGGCATTGGACGCCACGGGCGTGCCTCTACCGGATATTACTCTTGAAAAAGCACGTGCGTCAGACGCAATTTTGTTTGGGGCTATCGGAGGGCCAAAATGGGATGATGTCGATCGTCAATTGCGACCTGAAAAAGGTCTTTTACAAATTCGGTCGTCGTTGCAGCTATTTGGTAACTTACGGCCGGCAATATTGTATCCTCAGTTAGCTGATGCTTCTTCACTAAAACCGGAAGTCGTTTCGGGTTTGGATATTTTGATTGTACGGGAGTTAACTGGGGGGATCTATTTCGGAGAACCGCGCGGTATTCGCACTTTAGAAAACGGCGAGAGAGAGGGTTATAACACTTATAAGTATAATGAAACTGAAATAAAACGCATTGGGAAAGTTGCTTTTGAGGCTGCACAAAAAAGAGGCGGGAAGCTTTGTTCGGTGGACAAATCGAATGTGTTAGAGGCGACGGTATTGTGGCGAGAAATTATGGAACAAATGGCGCCTGATTATCCCGATGTAGAATTGACGCACATGTATGTCGATAATGCAGCGATGCAGTTGGTTCGCGCGCCAAAGCAGTTTGACGTGATTGTTACGGGTAATATGTTCGGAGATATATTGTCCGACGCAGCAGCAATGCTAACAGGTTCAATTGGTATGCTGCCGTCGGCTTCTCTGGACTTGAATGGTCGTGGCATGTACGAACCCTGCCATGGTAGTGCGCCGGACATCGCCGGTGAAAATAAAGCAAATCCACTAGCAATGATTTTGTCGGCAGCAATGATGTTGCGGTATTCTCTTGGCTCGCCAGAGGCCGCTAATGCAATCGAGACCGCTGTTGGTCATGTATTAGATCAAGGGCTTCGTACAGAGGATATCTATTCGGAGGGAACTCAGAAGGTCGGTACAATAGCGATGGGGGATGCGGTTGCTAATGCACTTCAGGCACATTAATAGCCAGGCGGTAAGTTCGTTGGCAAGAGCTAATGATTTTTTCTTCAGGTAAATCGATCAAGATAGTGATGATAAAGGTAGGATGAATAAAATGAAAAAGGTTGGGTTCGTTGGTTGGCGCGGCATGGTGGGATCTGTTTTGATGGAGCGTATGTTGGCAGAAGGTGACTTTGCCGATATTGAAGAGCCTGTGTTCTTTACGACGTCGAATGTCGGTGGTAGGGGCCCCGATATTGGCCTTGAAATTCCAGCGCTTAAGAACGCCATGGATATCGACCAGCTAAAAGAGATGGATGCAATTATTTCCTGCCAGGGTGGAGATTATACCAAAGCTGTCTTTTCGGATTTAAGATCATCAGGCTGGAATGGCTATTGGATAGACGCTGCTTCGAGCCTGAGGATGGCTGACGACGCACTGATAATTCTCGATCCGGTTAATCTTTATGGTATACAGGAAGGTCTGACAAAAGGTATCAAAAACTTTATTGGTGGCAATTGCACAGTGAGTTTGATGTTGATGGCAATGGGTGGATTATTTCGAGAAGGTTTAGTCGATTGGGCATCAGTAATGACTTATCAGGCTGCCAGTGGGGCCGGCGCTAAAAATATGCGCGAATTGATTGAGCAAATGGGATTTATCAACCACTGCGTCGCTGATGAGCTGAGGGATCCCGCCAGTGCCATTTTGTCGATTGATAAAAAAGTAGCGGGTGCTATTCGCAGTGACGAGTTTCCGACTGCTCACTTCCAGGCGGCATTGGCGGGTAGCTTACTCCCCTGGATCGATTCGGAAGTTGAAAATGGACAAAGCCGTGAAGAATGGAAAGGGCAGGCTGAAACCAACAAATTGCTAGGCAGTACAAAAATTATACCGATAGACGGATTATGTGTTCGAATTGGCGCGATGAGATGCCACAGTCAAGCCTTGACGCTTAAATTAAATAGCGATGTACCGATGGCAGAGATTGAAGACATGTTGGCGCAGGGCAACGATTGGGTAAGTGTTGTGCCTAATAGGCGTGAACAAAGCTTACGTGATCTAACTCCCGCTGCTGTAACCGGATCTCTATCCGTCCCCGTTGGTCGTCTGCGAAAGATGAATATGGGGCCCGAGTATTTGTCGGCTTTTACGGTCGGTGATCAATTGTTATGGGGCGCCGCGGAGCCACTGCGCCGAATGCTGCGATTGTTGATCGAAGACTGACTTTCGCTTAAGCGATAACGGGGAAGGATTGTCTGAAATTGTAACTAAATGGGTGGGCTATCGCATCGGTAGCTCGATTTGTGCACTAAGTCAAAAAAAAACGGATTTTGGCTGGTAAAATACCCCCACATCGTTAGATACTCTTGCCAAAAAGCTATTTCTAAACTAATACTTACGTCAATAAGTAAATATGTATTCTAGCTTTTTTCTGGTTGGCTAAAAAACAACCGGCGTGGCGTTGCGCGTCTTGTTGTAAAGATGGAATTCTACTTCGGAATTTCTATTCAAAGATACTGACGTTCAAATTAAGCTTATTATAAAAAATCGTTATGAAGGCAAGGGGAGTTATTATGGTACGTAAAAAGCTTGCAGTGGTGATAGCAGCTTTAGGTGCTTTTCAAACAGGAATGGTAAGTGCGTTAGGTATGGGAGATTTTTCTCTCAATTCTGCCCTTAATCAGCCTTTAGACGCAGAAATTAAACTTCTCAATACTCGTGACCTAGATACTGAACAGGTACGTATTTCTCTCGCTAAACCTTCAGATTTCAATCTGTCGGGCATCGACAGAGATTTTTTCCTTACCAATATAGAATTTGTCGTCGAGCTTGACGGTGAGGGTAATGGAGTCGTAAAACTAACGACACGAGAGCCTGTGGTTGAGCCATTTCTCAATTTTCTACTAGAAACTCGCTGGCCAACGGGTCGACTTTTGCGCGAATACACTGTTCTGCTCGATCTGCCTGTTTTTAGTCAGAGTGCGTCTGAAGGTATCGATGGTGCCGTTGCTAGACAAGGACAGCGTGATAGTGGGGCACCGGCTCCGGTAGAAACATCAGCATCCGTGTCAACAATGTCTTCTGCCTACCAGGCTTCAACGGACAATGAATTGCGCCCCGGTGAATCCTATCGAGTACAAAGTGATGATACATTATGGAAGATTGCCGCAAAAAGCCGTCCTTCCAAAAACGTTTCTATACAGCAGGCGATAGTAAGCATTCAGAGGTTAAACCCAGGTGCGTTTATGGGTGGGAACATAAATCGTCTGAAAGCAGGCTCTGTTCTACGTCTACCGGTCGAAGATGAAATCGATGTCATTTCTGGGAAGAGCGCCGTTAGAGAAGTTGCCAATCAAAACCGAGCATGGAGGGCCGGTGAGGATTCTGAGTCCATGGATGATGTTCAGTTGGATGCAACTGACCAAGAAGAATATTCGGAAGCGGCATATGAGGACCAGGGCCGGCTAAGTATTGCTACCCGTGGTGATGCCGATGATGATGGCGGCGTTGAGGGAGATGGTGGCGAGAAGGGTAGTGTAGCGCTTCGCAACGAACTCAATATCAGTGAAGAAACTTTATCTAAAGTAGAACGAGAAAATGGAGAGCTGAAGTCGCGGCTCGACGGTATGGAAGATAAAATAGTCACTCTGCAGCGTCTTTTGGAGCTGAAGGATGACCAGCTAACGGCAATGCAAAGCGAACTTTCGGATGATGACATCGAAGGAGAATCAGTTACTGCAAGGGGAGAAGATAGCGAGCCCCAGCTCGATCCTGGCTCTGAGACACCTCCCGTAGCAGTGCCAGAAGTGAAGCCAGAAACAAAACCGGAAGTGAAGGCTATTCCGAAGACAATCATGAAAAAACCGGAACCGAGTTTTTTCGAAAAGTATATTGGCAATCCATTATATAGCGGGGGTGCTGCACTGCTTGTTTTGATCATTGCGGCGTTAGTTATCATTCGTCGCCGCAAGAATGATGACGAAGAAATACTCGTTCCAGTGGAAGAGTACGATGAAGAAGAGGATGAAAACACACTTGCCGATTTGTCTCTTGATCCGGAATCGTCCCCTGAAGATATAGCTGTACCTGAAAATGAAGTGGTGGCAGAGCCTGAAGAAGATATTACCGATCAGTTAGTCGCCGAGCTAGAAGAATCAATTGCTGCAGAAAGTGCTGAGGAAATCGCTGCTAAGGGACTAGAGCCCGCTTCAGAATCAGCTGGTGTTCAGTCGGAAATAGGAGACGTTATTGCTGAAGTAGACATATATATTGCCTATGGCCGTTTTCAGCAAGCAGCCGAACTTCTGACTACAGCGATTTCGCAAGAACCCGGTCGCAGTGATTTGCAGGTAAAACTATTGCAGGTATATCTGGAAACCCGTGATAAGCCTGCGTTCCAGAGGCAGTATTTGTCCCTATATGCATTGGGTGAAGAAAACGCCGTTGTTGAAGTGAAGGAAATGTTGTCTACAGTTGACGGGGCCTCAGACTGGCTTGATGATCTTCCAGGTGAAAGTGTTAGCTTAAGTCAGGACGACCTAAGTCCTGAGTCAGATCTTGCAGACGCGGATTTGGACTTAGATGAAGAGCTGGAAATTGATCTGGAACTAGACGAAGACTTGGACTCTACGGTCCTTATGAACTCAAATAATGCGGGTGGCGATACTGAGTCTTCAGATGCAGATGAATTTGATCTTGAACTTGATCTGGACGAAAGCTTATCTAGTAATGATACGGTGCTTTTAAATGCGGTTAAGTTAGATGAGCAAAGTGACGACGGTTTTGGCGATTTAGCCATGGAAGCGTCTCTTGTCGATGAAGGTCTAGATATCGACTTAGAGGTCGAGTCGGACAGTGATTTAGATGATTTAAGTCTTGATATCGACTCGAGTGATGATGATAGCTCGGACGATCTTGATTTCGATTCGATCCTGGGTGGTGACGATTTAGGTGATCTGGATTTAGATGATCAAGAAGATTCCGAAGCCCTTGATTTAAATCTTGATTCGGCGGCCACTTCGGACCTTGATGATCTCGATCTGGGCGATCTCGACACCGCTGCTGATTCTGACCTTGATGATCTCGATCTGGGCGATCTCGACACCGCTGCTGATTCTGACCTTGATGATCTCGATTTGGGTGACCTTGAAGGAGCTGCTGAGTCCGATCTTGATGATCTGGATCTGGGCGACCTTGACGCCGCTGCTGATTCTGACCTTGGTGATCTCGACTTGGGCGACCTTGACGCCGCTGCTGATTCTGATCTCGATGATCTGGATCTGGGCGACCTTGACGCCGCTGCTGATTCTGATCTCGATGATCTGGATCTGGGCGACCTTGACGCCGCTGCTGATTCCGATCTTGGTGATCTCGACCTTGGTGGGCTGGGCGAAACTGAATTTGCCGAAAATAAGGAGTCGGATGGGCTTGATTTAGATGATCTTGACTTAGATAGTCCTTCGGGCGCTGACGAACTGTCAGATAAAACATCGACAGTGGACGACGGATTTGACCTGGATCTTGAGTCCGATAATGATCTAGACATGGATCTTGGTGAATTAGGTGAGGGTGATCTCGGTGACCTTGCTGCCGAATTTGACGATGTTGACAGTGCCCCGAAATCTGTGAGTGAACAGACTGACGCTGACCGGGAATTGGAAGAAGATTTTAATTTCGAAAGTCTAGAGTCAGTAGATCAAGATTTGGGCGGCGAAAGTGATGTTAGTGAATCCTTAAAGGAAGGATTGGAAATCGAAGACCTTCATTTCGAGCCCGCATTATCTTCCGCTGTAGCAGATAGCGAGAATCTTACCGCGGGAATAGACGAAGATCAGGGTTTAGTTGACGAGCAAAAACCTAGTAATGTGGACGACTCGAAAGAGGATGTTGCGTTAGGCGAAATGGCTGGGGATGAAAGCTTTGATACGCCGGAAGGTGATCTAGATGATGAGGATGATTTTGACTTTCTTTCCGAGGCCGACGAAGTCGCGACAAAATTGGACTTGGCTCGTGCATATATAGATATGGGCGATACTGAAGGAGCCAGGGATATCCTCGATGAAGTGGTTCAGGAAGGAAATGCCGAACAAAAAATGGAAGCCGATAGTTTGATCGAACGAATCGATTAATCAAAAGAATCGAATAATACGACCGTTTTATTGAAAGGTACCTAACTCCGTAAAGCTCGTACAGATAAGTCGCCTAATGGTGGCTTTTCTGCTTGTGGTGATTTATCTTTGCTGATATCAAATTGTCTTCAGTTTTTGCCATAAACTGTAAATAATCTCTCCAATCGTCCCTCTATTCCAGCAATCAATTTTCTTCTCCTTTAACTAACAGATGGCCATCAATGCAGAAGCATAATTTTTCTACACTCACTCAAGTAGGCGATCGAGTTGCAATGGCAGTTAGTTACGACGGAAGTTCTTATCATGGTTGGCAAAGCCAAAGAAAAGTTCAGGTACCGACCGTTCAAGAAACGCTGGAAGAGATATTAAGTCAAATAGCGAATGCACGAATTGTCGTGCAGTGTGCAGGACGGACTGATTCAGGCGTTCACGCGAGCCATCAAATTGTTCATTTCGACAGCCCGGCCGACCGACCAGAGAGAGCTTGGGTGATGGGTTCAAATACGAAGCTACCGAGCAGCATAGCCGTTCAGTGGGCACAACCAGTAAGCGGAGAGTTTCACGCACGTTTTTCAGCTATTTCACGCCGTTATCGATATGTCATCTTAAACACGCCAGCGCGACCTTCGATAATGTCGGGAGGCGTTACGAGACTAAGTCAAGAGATAGACGAAACTAAGATGCATATCGCAGCGCAATCTCTTATCGGCGAATTGGACTTTACGTCATATCGTGCCTCGTCGTGCCAGTCGAAGTCTCCAATGCGAAACGTTCAATTTATCAACGTCAGCCGACGTGGCGATATGGTCATCATTGACGTTCAGGCCAATGCTTTTTTGCATCACATGGTGAGGAATATTGCCGGAGTTTTACTCGAAATTGGAAAAGGGAAAAGGGCAACATCGTGGGCGGGTGAAGTCTTAACAGCTCGAGACCGAACTGTCGCCGCTGCCACAGCGCCCCCTGACGGCTTATATTTGGTTGGCGTAAATTATCCTGAACATTTCGGACTACCCCATAATACCCCCGGACCATTTTTCTTAGCTGAGTAACGGTGATCGACAAATATCAATGTTGCCATTGTGGTAAGGAAACGAAAAGTTTGGGAAAATTCTTAGTATGATCGATATATCGCCTGTTTAACCTTAGACCTACAACCACAGTGCTTTGTTGTCGAATCGATGTACTGACACCGTCGTCGACTTGTCTATTGATCAATGTCGAATGACCAAAGTCGAATAACCAAAGTCGAATAACCAAAGTCGAATAACCAAAGTCGAATGACCAAAGGTTGAGGTCAAAGATTTAGTTCTTCGTTTGGCGGAGGATAGCAAGCCAAATGTGTCGTTCTTCTCCTTGATAGGCACCAATTCTACTTTCGTTGTTAGTTTTGTTGAATCCGGCAAGAGATTTATATTGTTTTTGTTAGCGCTGTGCGCGAGACAGGGCAGGATAACATTTGGTAAGATGCCGGCTCTGGCTGTAAGCCCATGCCTCCCGAATAGTGCGGGTTACAGCCTGATTATGTTTTCGTCTACCGAAATACGAGTAAAATAATCTTTTTTGTCCTTAATCTGGTTGATCTACAGTCAAATGCTATAAAATAGGCATTGGCGATTGAAGTCGTGTTAACTGGCGACATGAATACAGGTTTTGGGAGTCTCTGAAACTGATTGAGTTTGGAATTTGACGTGGTCCGCACCCGTATCAAAATATGTGGTATTACTTCTTATGAAGATGCGATAACAGCAGTTTCCGCTGGCGCAGACGCGCTGGGGTTCGTGTTTTGGGAAGGTAGTAAACGTTTTGTGGGCCTGCAGCAGGCTTACGAAATTTGTATGCGTTTACCACCCTTTGTTAGTTTTGTTGGTCTCACGGTGAATGCTGAAACTCGGTTTGTCGAAGAAATACTGGATACCGTCCCAATTGATTTTCTGCAGTTTCACGGCGATGAAACACCGGAGCAATGTCAACAGTTTAAAAAACCTTTTCTGAAGGCAATTCGAATGCGTCCTGATCTCGATATTGAGCAAGAAATTGTACGCTATTCTCAGGCCAATGGGATTTTGCTGGATGCCTATCGCAAAGGTGTGCCCGGCGGAACCGGCGAAGTTTTTGACTGGGAACGTATTCCACCTGCTTATCGCAATAGCATCATTCTTGCCGGTGGCTTAACGGAGAATAATATTGGTGCAGCCATTGATTGTGTAAGACCGTATGCGGTTGATGTGAGCGGAGGAGTGGAATTGTCACCGGGTGTAAAAAGCCCCGGGAAAATAGAAGGATTTACGAGCGCCGTGACGGCGGCTGATAGAAATTAGGCTGAGCGCTCGACGCACATTTACGTAGGGCAATACCGAATTGCAAGCACAGTCAACTTTAATGGCATCCAGCCAATGTATGGAATAAACGATAACTTAATAACGAGTACAGAGAGAAAAATTAAGTGAGCAAAAACGATAAAGCAATTGACTATTCCGCCTTTCCCGATGATCGCGGACATTTTGGACCCTATGGTGGCAGGTACGTTTCAGAAACCTTGATTCATGCTCTTGATGAGTTGGAATTGACTTATGGGAAATTATCTAGTGACCCAGGGTTTCAAGCTGAATTTGATAAAGATCTGGCTCATTACGTTGGTCGTCCATCTCCCTTATATTTTGCCGAGCGGTGGACGGAGCTATTAGGCGGCGCGCGCATATTCTTAAAGCGCGAGGATCTGAATCATACGGGCGCGCATAAAGTTAATAATTGTATCGGGCAAGCGCTTCTCGCCAAGTTTATGGGTAAGAAACGAATCATTGCTGAAACTGGAGCTGGTCAACATGGTGTCGCCACTGCAACTATTGCGGCACGAATGGGGTTGGAATGTCATGTCTTTATGGGAGAGGAAGATATCCAGAGGCAAGCGCTTAATGTATATCGGATGAAGCTTTTGGGTGCTGAAGTCATTCCCGTAAAATCAGGTTCTCGTACTTTGAAAGATGCGATGAATGAAGCTATGCGAGATTGGGTAACCAATGTTGACGACACGTATTATATTATCGGTACGGTTGCGGGACCTCACCCTTACCCTTTATTAGTACGCGACTTTCAATCAGTTATCGGTCGCGAAGCGCGCGTCCAATGTTTGGAAATGACGGGGGAACTTCCCCACGCGTTGGTGGCGTGCGTCGGCGGTGGCTCCAATGCGATTGGCCTATTTCATCCATTTTTAGCCGATGAAACGGTAAAAATGTATGGTGTCGAAGCAGGCGGACTCGGTATAAAAACGGGCCAGCACGCGGCTCCGTTAAATGTTGGAGAGCCCGGGATTTTACATGGAAATAAAACGTATCTGATGCAAGATGCTAACGGACAGGTCATAGAGACCCATTCTGTTTCGGCAGGGTTGGACTACCCGGGTGTCGGTCCCGAGCATTCCTGGTTAAAGGATATAGACCGGGTTGAGTACGTTGCGATAAATGATACCGAGGCGTTAGATGCTTTTAGGCAGCTGACACAGATAGAGGGAATTATACCGGCGTTAGAATCTAGTCATGCATTGGCTTATGCAAATAAACTCGCGCCGACGATGGATAGCGATCAAATTATCATTGTCAACTTGTCGGGGCGTGGAGATAAAGATATCCATACCGTGGCGGAAATTGATGGAATTAGCATTTAGACCTACAGCCATTCGGAAAATTTTGCTAACAAATTACTTAAGCCAAGAGGAATTAGAGTGAGTCGTATTAATACCCGCATGCAGAAACTAAAAAACGAGGGAAGGAAGGCGTTGATTCCTTATGTTGTTGCAGGAGATCCGACAGCGGATTTTACCGTTCCAATGCTGCACCGTTTAGTCGTTAGTGGCGCTGATATCCTCGAAATTGGAGTTCCATTTTCCGACCCGATGGCAGAGGGGCCGGTCATTCAATTGGCTCATGAGCGAGCGTTAGTCCACAACATCGGGTTGCAAGATGTATTGGAAATGGTAAGAGAATTTAGGAAAACTGATGACCTCACTCCCATAGTGCTAATGGGATACGCCAATCCAGTTGCTCATATGGGTAACCAGGTGTTTGCCGACAAGGCTGCGGACGTCGGCATTGATGGATTATTAACGGTCGATTTACCGCCAGAGGAAGCCCGTGAATTAAATGCGGCGTTAAAAAGTGTTTCTATAGACAGTATTTTCTTGATCGCTCCGACCACGACCCATGAACGAATTAAGGATATTGCCGAAATGGCGACCGGATATTTGTATTATGTTTCGTTAAAAGGGGTAACCGGCGCGGGCAATCTTGATGTTGAAGCGGTGCGTGAAAGAGTTAACTCGATTAGGGAGATAACAGACTTGCCGGTGACCGTTGGATTTGGAATTAAGGACGTTGAATCTGCGACGGCAATTTCCAAGCTAGCTGATGGTGTCGTTGTCGGAAGTGCTCTTGTTGGCCGCGTCCATGAGTTGACACAGGAAACTGATCAAGAGTCGACTATTCAAAATTCAGTTCAACTCATCAGTGACATGCGAAAAGGCATGGATAGAAGCTAAGGCTTAAACCCGGATGGAAACCCGTATAGATGACAGGCTCGAATTCCTTAACGGGATGGATAGAGCTATAGAATTATAATGATTATGGAGACCGAAAGATCAGGACTCGATGAGGCAGGGGTCTTAGATCCATGATTTCTGATTGTCAGCTCGATTTCGTTGCCATCATCATGATGTGGATATTAAATGCGTTTTGATAGATTACAAGATTGGCTTGGATGGCTTGAAACCTGTCACCCTAGTGAAATTGAAATGGGTCTTGGAAGAGCATCGACTGTCGCAAAAGCTTTAGATATAAATTTTGGGCAGAGTAAAATAATAACGGTGGCTGGGACTAACGGAAAAGGGTCCTGTGTGGCTGTGTTAAATACTTTATTGACACAGGCGGGCTATCGAGTTGGTGCGTTTACCTCTCCGCATTTTCTTGACTACAACGAACGGATAGTTGTTAATAACCAAGCGGTAAAGGATCTGGAGATCATAGAATCTTTTCATCGTATTGATCAATGCAGACAAACAACGTCGTTGACATATTTTGAATTTGGAACTCTCGCGGCACTAGACATATTCTGTCGCAGTAATCTGGACGTTGTCATTCTAGAAGTGGGGCTTGGTGGTCGGCTGGATGTCGTCAATATAATTGACGCTGATATTGCGATTATTACTAGCATCGATATTGACCATGTCGATTGGCTTGGACCGGATAGAGAATCTATCGGCGCAGAAAAAGCGGGGGTTTTTAGGCCCGTAGTTCCGGCAATTTGCGCGGATCCGAATCCCCCCGAAAGTATACTTAACATTGCTGAGGCAATGGGCTCTCGGCTATTACTTTGGGGTAAGCAGTTTGACCTTTCGGTCAATCAATCGTCATCGAAAATCGGAAGTTGGGTTGGCGAGGATTTGTCGGGAAATAAAATAGACCTCCCCAGTATTGAGCTACCCGACTTGCCTGTCGGTAGTATAGCTGCTGCAATCCAGGCGATAGAGCTCTTGCCTTTGGCCGATAGTGACCGAGTTAAGAAAGTTAACTACGATCATTTGAAAGACATTCATTTGCCGGGTCGATTTCAAAAAATATCGCTTGATGAAGGCCTAGTGATTTTGGATGTTGCACACAATCCCGCTGCAGCCAGGCACTTACAAAATCTACTATCTTTGCACCCGATAAAAGGCCGGACATACGCTTTAGTAGCGATGATGTCTGACAAAGATGTGGAAGGTATTATTGAGCCGCTACAGGATGCTTTTGACGGTTGGTTTTTGGGTGATTTGGTCGATAACCCTCGTGCCAAAAAGGCATTTGAATTAGAGGGGATTATAAAAGAACATACGGAACAAGTGGTCACCAGGGCCGAAAGTATTAGTGAGGCCTTAGACCTGGTTCTTGAAGTCATGGATATTTCCGATCGGGTGGTGGTATTTGGCTCATTTTTCACAGTAGCGGAAGTGATGACTTTGATTAGTAAGGCAAATAATAAGAAAGTAGAACGTACGACACTAGAGGGTAGTCGCGATGAATGATGGATTTAGACAGCGTTTAGTTGGCGCTATCGTTTTGGCCTGCGTTGCACTAATTTTGTGGCCAATAATTTTTTCTGATGTGAGCAATCCGATCGTTGATCGAAAAAGTCAGATCCCAGCTTTACCGGCTTTTGAAAAATACAGTACACCGCAGCCTACTCGGCCACAAAACATAGAACCGGTGACCGAGTATTCCCAAGAAATTGCAAAAATTGAAAAACAAAATAAACAATTAGATACCATTCCCGTAGCTGATACAGACGCAGACGGAAAAGGTCAAACGGACAAGCCTACTTTGGACAAACGAGGTATTCCTGTCGCATGGGTTATTCAAGTCGCGAGTTTTGCTAAGAAGAAAAATGCCGATGAAGCTAAATTAGCACTACAGAAAAAGGGGCTAAAGGCGTACACGCACGAAGTTACGACAAAAGATGGCATTTCGACAAGAGTGTTTGTTGGGCCTAAGTTGACAAAAAAAGCATTAAAAAATGACCAGTTAATGATCGATGAAATGTTTTCTCTAAAATCAATAGTCGTACCGTTTGTACCGTGATTCAAACAGCTATTAAAGTAAATTTGAAATCGGAAACCTAAGCTTTCGATCGTGCGTCCAGGCTCGATTGTAAAACCTTGGTTATTTTTGAGGTATGAGTAATCTGAGATGGAGTCGTGGTAAAAGCTCTGCTAGAATTTGCCAGCGCCGTATTAGTGACAGTTAACGCCCATCCAGAAAGAGCTCAATTTCCATAGGTCGGGAATATTGTGATGTTAAGGCCCGACATAAAAATCGGAGAAAATACCCGGATTGTCGATTTGAAACCTGACATACACCAGAAGCACAAATGTTGAATCTGTATTTGTGGGCCGGCACTAGCTAGTGCCCATCCAGAAATGGGTGTTTTCAACGATGTCATTGCGAGCGAAGCGCGGCAATCTCCCGCAGCCCGCGCCAATGCTGGATGAGATTGCCGCGCTAACGCTCGCAATGACTGAGCTTGTTAGTTTATGGATAGGCACTAGCTATTGGTTAACACAAAGTTCAGTAACGTGATTGTAAGCAGCGAAAATAGGAAGTAAATGAATTGGGCTGATTTGACTATTGTAGGTATAATTGGTATCTCCAGTTTGATTAGTATAGCTCGCGGATTTGTAAAAGAGGCGATCTCTCTTGTTATTTGGGCACTGGCCTTTTTCGTTGCTGTGACTTTCCACGAGAGGCTAGCTGTGTTGTTGCAAGACTCCGTTCAATCTGCGTCTCTTCGGTACATCATTTCTTACGTCGCTCTATTTCTTGCAACATTACTCGTGGGCTCCATGGTTAAGTATTTATTGGGCGAACTAATAAAGATGACCGGCCTCAGTGGTACTGACAGGATGCTTGGGATCGCGTTCGGTTTAAGCCGTGGAGTCATTATAGTCATGGCGATTTTGATTTTCTTGCCTATGGGTTTTCCTGTCGAGCAAGAGCTTTGGTGGCAGCAATCGATGCTCATTCCCGAATTTTTGTTAATGGAACAGTGGTCAAAAGACACATTTAATTTCATATTGGACTCACTAAGTCAGTTAGCTAGCGTATAATCTCGATCGGTAGCTACGTTCGATCATTTGTGTTGTCCCATAGGGCTTTGGAATAGTGGCACTTTGGATTAATAGCGCTTTGGATGAGCTGCGATTATCGGTATTGTTTGCTTTTATTGGTCAGGACGGCCTTTGAAATCGTATTGCGTATTAATTAGAGGTCTGAACGATGTGCGGCATTGTTGGTATCGTTGCTAAGTCGAATGTAAATCAAGAGCTGTACGACGCTCTTACCGTACTGCAACATCGGGGACAGGATGCCGCAGGCATCGTGACCTGGTCAGAAGGTAGGTTAAACCAAAGAAAAGGAAATGGCCTCGTCAAGGATGTGTTTCGACGTAGGCATATGGAAAGCCTTCAGGGTAATGTGGGTATTGGCCACATTAGATATCCCACTGCTGGTGGTTCGAGTCCCGCTCTGGCGCAGCCTTTCTATGTCAATTCTCCTTATGGAATTAGTCTTGCCCACAATGGTAACCTGACGAATACCGAGGAGCTGAGTCGAGAGTTATTCAGGTCAGATCTTCGCCATCTTAATACCAATTCTGATTCTGAAGTCATACTTAATATCTTCGCCCACGAGTTGCAGTGTTTAGGAAAACTGAGTCCAAGTGCTGAAGATGTATTCGCCGCGGTTAGCGGCGTCCATAAACGATGTCGTGGTGGATATGCCGTTATTAGCCTTATAGCAAACTACGGTGTAGTTGCATTTAGAGATCCCCATGGTATCAGACCCATTGTTTTTGGATCCCGAGATGGTAAGAAGGGCAAAGAATATATGGTCGCGTCCGAGAGCGTTGCGTTAGACGTACTTGGGTTTAAGCTTGAGCGCGATATCGCGCCTGGTGAAGCGATTTATATTGATCTAGAAGGAAACTTCCACAGTCACCAATGTGCGGAAGCAATCGTTGTTTCTCCGTGTATCTTTGAACACGTGTACTTTTCGCGTCCCGATTCGATTATGGACGGGGTTTCTGTCTATAAAACCCGACTTCGGCAAGGCGAAAAGCTGGCTGAAAAGGTAGAAAGACTAAGGCCTGATCACGATATTGACGTAATCATACCCATTCCGGACTCCAGTAGAATTGCCGCTCAGCTGATGGCCCACAACCTGGACATCAAATTTCGAGAGGGTTTAATCAAAAATCGTTATATTGGCCGCACTTTTATTATGCCAGGACAGAGTCAACGCAAAAAGTCCGTCCGACAGAAATTGAATGCGATTGGTCTCGAATTCAGCGGTAAAAATGTAATGCTGGTGGACGACTCGATTGTGCGAGGCACTACCTGCAAACAAATTATTCAAATGGCGAGAGATGCCGGTGCCGCGAAAGTCTATTTTGCTTCAGCAGCTCCACCGGTTAGATACCCGAACGTTTACGGAATTGACATGCCCTCTGCCGATGAGCTGATAGCTCACGGTAAGACTGAGGACGAGATATGTGAATTAATCGGTGCCGACTGGCTGGTTTATCAAGATCTCGATGACTTGATTGACAGTTCCAGTGAAGGAAACCCTGAAATTACTCAATTCGATTGTTCCGTTTTTGATGGTAATTATATTACCGGAGACGTTGATCAAGAATATCTTGATCAATTAGCCCGCGCTCGTAGTGATGCTAATAAGAGCTTAAATGACGATAACGAAGAAGATGACGCGGTTATAGGTTTACACAATGACGGAACTGACTAACGGATCTGCAACAGTAACGTGTAATAACCGCTCGACAATAACAGCTAAGTATGTCTTTACGTGGAAGATGGTCGATCGATAACAGACAGAAGTGTAAGAAAATGTCGCAACGAGAAAAAGATCAATACCAAGCCCTTAAAGACGCAAAAATGGATACGCTCGCCATTCGAGCAGGTCATACGCGTTCCGCGGAGGGAGAGCACTCAGAAGCAATTTATCCAACGTCGAGTTTCGTTTTTGAAAGTTCGGAGCATGCTGCTGCTCGGTTTTCCGGGGATGATGAAGGCAATGTATACTCTCGCTATACCAATCCAACTGTCCGTACCTTTGAGGAGCGCTTAGCGGCTCTTGAAGGCGCAGAAGCCGGAGTGGCGACTGCTTCGGGTATGGCCGCCATATTAAGTACCTGTATGGCTTTGCTAAAAGCGGGTGACCATGTGGTCTGTTCGCGAAATGTTTTTGGCACAACCACCAATTTATTTCTGAAATATTTTGGCAAGTTCGGGCTAGAAGTCACCTTTGTCGATTTAACCAATCTCGATGAGTGGAAAAACGCTGTTCGAGATAATACCCGTTTGTTCTTTTGCGAGACTCCATCTAATCCGATCGGTGAGGTGGCTAATCTCAAGGTATTGTCTACAATTGCGAAAAGTTGCGGTAGCCTACTCGTTGTTGACAACTGTTTTTGCACTCCAGCATTACAGCGACCACTAGATTTTGGCGCTGATTTAGTCATTCACTCCGCCACTAAATACCTGGATGGTCAAGGCCGTTGTATGGGTGGTTGTGTGGTTGGACGCCATGAGCATATTTCGGAAATCGTTGGGTTTCTTCGCACTTGTGGCCCAACAATGAGTCCGTTTAATGCATGGGTTTTCCTTAAGGGGCTAGAAACACTGCGTTTGAGAATGGATGCTCACTCAGAAAACGCATTAGCTATGGCAACATGGTTAGAGAATCAGGGTTCAATAGAAAAGGTCTATTATTCCGGTCTGGATTCTCATCCTGGCAAGGCATTGGCGAGTGTCCAACAGAGAGCTTTTGGTGGCGTCCTTTCATTTTGTGTTAAAGGAGATCGGGCGGCTGCCTGGCGCTTTATCGATGCGACTCGCATTTGTTCCCTGACGGCCAACTTAGGCGACGTAAAAACAACCATAGTGCATCCCGCGACAACAACCCATGGTCGTCTTAGTGATGAGCAACGCGCCGAAGCAAAAATTACCGATAATCTCATTCGGCTGGCAGTAGGGTTGGAAGATTTGTCTGATCTTCAAACAGATATGATTAGGGGTATGGAAGCAATGTAATGTTTGGCCTCGTACTCAAACCCTGACTGACAGACACTTCATTTTTCCTGATGGCCGTGGACTTAATCCCATTTTTAGATCCTGGTTTTCATAGGGTAAAAATCGTTCCATCGCAAGATTCCTTCTGCCACGTAGTGAAGGTGTAAGGTGACTTTTACTATCGGTGAAGAGTTATTGTGGCATAGCTATGGTTAAATACGCCTGTCATTGTATATGACTATGTCATCTCGAAGGCGCTTTCAATGCTACACTTGAATCACTGTATTGCTGCTGCCATTTTTGGGGGCTGAAGGTCGTCTCCCTAGTATAGGATGTTTTATGCAAAAGCTGATTGAACGCGCTGTCGCTGAAGTAGGCACGGTATTGTTGGGTAAAGAGATGCAAGTTCGCATGGCAATATGTTGCTTATTGTCAAAGGGGCATTTACTCATTGAAGATCTGCCTGGCATGGGGAAAACAACTTTATCTAATGCGTTAGCTCGAGTGATGGGGCTTGAATACAACCGAGTTCAATTTACCAGCGATTTACTGCCTGCCGACATTTTGGGTGTATCGATCTTTAATCGAGAAACGACGGAGTTCGAATTTATTCCCGGACCGATATTTACTCAAGTATTACTCGCTGATGAAATAAATCGGACGACACCAAAAAGTCAGAGTGCATTGCTGGAAGCCATGGAGGAAGGTCAAGTTACCATCGAGGGAAAGACCCGAGAGCTACCAGCGCCTTTTTTCGTGATTGCAACTCAAAATCCCTCAACGCAATCCGGTACGTATCCGTTGCCGGAATCTCAATTGGATCGGTTTTTGATGCGTTTATCGTTGGGGTACCCCGATCGGGCCGCAGAACGGAAACTATTGATTGGCGACGATACAAAAAAGAGGCTGTTGACGCTACAAAACGTTATTTCCAAACATGAACTCATTGCCATCCAGAAAGCCGTCGAAGACGTGCATTGTTCAGACGGATTGTTAGATTATGTACAGCGTATTATAGAACTGACTCGGAATAGTAGTGACTACGCGTTCGGATTGTCTCCTCGCGGAGCACTTGCCTTGTTAAACTGCGCGAAAACTTGGGCGTTTATGGCCGGTCGTGGTCATGTCGTTCCAGAAGATGTTCAAATTGTGCTTCCTTCGGTTGTCGAACACAGGCTAAGTACATCGTTAGACTATCGTAGTGATAATGCCGGCTTGTCTCAACGGTTGCTTGAGCAGGTCGACGTTTTGGTATAAGTCTATGCTTGAAAACCTACAAAATCGTTTTAGAGTTTTTGTACGGTCGCGGTTTCTTCGTTGGATGAATCGAAGGATCCCACCCAGCCGTTCGATCACTCTGACACAAAAACGTATTTTTATCTTTCCATCCAAGCCCGGGCTTTGGTTTTCCGTATTATTGCTGCTTATGTTACTAGCGGCGATAAATTATGAAAATAATATGGCCTTTTCCTTGGTTTTTTTCCTCACTAGTTTATTTGTCGTCGCAATTCTACATACTTTTGGAAATTTATCAGGTCTATCTATTAAGGCCATAAAAGCACTCCCTTCTTTTATGGGCGATAGTGTCGAATTACAAATTTTGGTGTCGCGCTCCGGGAAAAGAAACTATTTTGATGTCGGTTTTTCTTGGCCTGACAGCGAAAAGGAAATTCTCACGCTAAAAGATAATAGTGAGCAATTAGTTAAGTTACATCTACCCGCGCTAAAACGTGGTCTTTTTAGACCGGATAGGCTGCTTGTTGAAACACATTACCCGGTTGGACTATTAAGAGCATGGACTTGGATTGCATTAGATATTGAAGCCACAGTATATCCGAAGCCGCTGGCTTGTGAACTGAACGCCAATGCGGCTTCTAATGACGAGGATGGGGAAGTTATTCCTGTGAGCGGAACAGATGATTTTTATCAGTTTCGCGAATATCAAGCGGGAGACCCCCTAAAACATGTTCACTGGAAGAGCTTCGCTAAAGAGCAGGTACTACAAACGAAGCAGTTTGCGTCCTATCGTGAACAACGATTATGGCTGAATTGGAACAATTTTAGTGGTGATATAGAAAAGCGTTTACAAAATATATGTTATTGGGTTCTGAAACTTGAACAGGAAAACAGCGAATATGGTATTGATTTACCAGGGTTGGAAATTAAGCCTAATCACGGCGTTTTACATCAAGAGAAGGTACTAGTCGCACTCGCTCTTTATCGCCTTGATGGAGGTGAATTATGAGTATTTCTTGGAAAATTCCCCGCAATTGTCTTGCTTGGATACTGATTTCCCAAGTAGCGCTGATCGTTCCCCACGTACAGAGATTACCGTGGTGGGTTTTGTTGGTGTACATCTGTTGTGCAATATGGCGAGTAATGGTTTATCAAGGACGATGGTCCTTTCCGCCGAAATTCGTAAAAGGCCTATTTTCTGTATTGTGCTTTTACGGAATTTACCAGAGTTACGGTACGCTGATCGGTATGGAACCGACCGTAGCGTTATTGTTTTCGGGTTTCTCCCTTAAACTGTTAGAAGTTGTGAGTAAACGTGACGTATATGTCATTATTTTCTTAGCCTATTTTGTAGCGTTAACGGAGTTTTTGTTTGACCAGGATTTTTTTATTTCGGTTTTTGTTTTTGCTACGGTGATGCTTGTTACGACCGCATTGGTAGCCTTACACCAACAGGGTTACGAAAAATTTGACTTCATAAGCTTGCGGAAAACCGCAGTTCTATTCTCTCAAGCGATTCCGCTGATGGTCGTCTTATTCATTGTCTTTCCTCGATTTGAGCCCTTATGGAAGGTTCCTATGCCATCCCATCAGGCTAAGTCGGGGGTTAGCGATTCTATGTCTCCTGGCGATGTTTCGAACCTGGCTCAAAGCGGCGATCTTGCATTCAGGGCCATATTTGAGGCGAACATACCAACCCGTAGCAAGCTGTATTGGCGCGGATTGGTTTTGTCAGAATTTGATGGGCGAACGTGGCGTCAGGGTCGGTTAAAGAAACGGTTTTTCTCTGCTCAGCAGAAGCAAGTGGTTCGGCGCTCGATAAAATCGCCAATTAGATATAGTGTTATTCAGGAACCGTCTCATCAACCGTGGTTGTTTAATTTGGCTTTAGCTATTAGCGATGACGAAAACATCGTAGCAATTGATGATTATAGACTGGCCTGGAAGGGCGATATTCACTCTCGTATTAAATATGATGTTTTCTCCGATATAGAGGTTCCCTTTGAAACAGAGTTGAATGAGGGGACACGCAGGTTTGAAACTCAACTACCTTTTGGAGGCAACTCGAGGTCCAGATTATTCGCAAAAGATCTGCTGGCGGCATCGAAAGACCGTCGAGCTTTTGTGGACTCCATTCTTACCTACTATTTTCGGGAAGACTTCCGTTATACCTTAAAACCTCCACTGTTGGGGGATAATGGTATCGACGAGTTTCTATTTGACACAAGGCAGGGGTTTTGTGGACATTTTGCGAGTAGTTTTGTGTATCTACTGCGTTCAGTCGGGATTCCAGCTAGAGTCGTTAGTGGTTATCACGGTGGAGAAGTTAACCCTATTACCGGCACAATTTTAGTCCACCAATTTGACGCGCACGCCTGGGCTGAAGTTTGGTTCTCTGGCGAAGGTTGGGTTAGGTTTGATCCGACGGCCATGGTTTCTCCTGACCGGATTGAATATGGGCTCGAATTCGCGATGCAGGAAGAGGGCACATTCTTATCTGACTCTCCTTTGTCGGCAATGCGCTATAGGAATGTGGCGTGGCTCAATAAAATGCGCTTGCAACTCGACGCTTTTGGTTTTTACTGGTCTTCCTGGGTATTGCAATATAAAGGAAAACGACAAGTCGATCTGTTGAACGAATTACTGGGAGGCATCAGTCCGTTTCGTATTGCTGGTTTTATTTTGGGCGTTGGCGGTCTCATGCTGATATGTGTCGCATTTTTTGTTCTAAAGGGAAGGGGGCGGCCTCATTCTTCGGTCGAGGTACAGTACTATCTTCGTTTATGTAAGCGCCTGGAGCGTGCCGGTTTCGAACGTCACCGGTATGAAGGCCCGATTGACTTTGCACACCGCGTAACGAAACAACAGACGAAATGGCGGCCCCATGTATTGGCAGCGACTCGAGCTTTTATTACTTTAACGTACGAGCCTCTGTCGTCGGAACAAAAATCGATTATGCTTAAGCAACTGAAAGGAGAGGTATTTAAAGCCTCTTATTTACTGCGTCTCAATTCTCTTAGATAGGAATCGTTTTTTCGGTTTATTTGTCGCCGATAATTAGCTGGCTAGGGGGCTAATGAGACGTTTTGCTTGATGCCTCTCGATAATGCCGTTCTCGGCTATCCAAGATTCAAGAAACAGGACTTACAATATGGTAGATCAGATAAGCTCAGATAATGTTGGTTTGTTTAATGTTCGTGCGACCCATAATCCTCATCGTTGGCTCTTATCAGTATTAGACGACATTTGCGTTGGTCCGGCAGACAGCTCGTTCCTGTTTGGTGGCGTCGGCATGGCGTCGTCTATCGTTGCGCTGGAGCGAACAACCGGGCGGCCGACGATTTGGGCAACAGCGCAATATCTATCGTATGCACGGCCGGGCTCGATTGTTGATTTGGATGTCCATATCCCTGTCGGTGGGAAGTATACAACTCAAGCACGAGTTATCGGCCATGTCGATGATAAAGAGATTTTCACGGTAAACGCAGCAATGGGTAGCAGGCCGGGTGATATCTCGGCTCAATGGGTCCACGCTCCCGAAGCACCTAAGCCAGAAGAATGTCCCGTGAGAGAACATTGGCGAAAGAACGCAGTCAGTCTTCACCATCAGTTGGAAGTGCGCATGGTAAAAGGCAGACAGGGGTTAGATTGTGTAGGAGGGGAGATGAGTGATGACGGTCATGTCATTATGTGGGTTAGACCGTTAAACCCCGAAACTGAAATCGATTCTGGTGTATTAGCCGTCATTGCTGACTATATTCCATCGGCAATCGGACATGCGATTGGCAGGGACGCTGGTGGGAATTCTTTAGATAATACCGTTCGCTTCCGGAAGGTCGTGCCGACCCGTTGGGTTTTATGTGACATTCAGATTCAAGGCATTCACGGAGGCTTCGTGCAGGGACAAATGCAGTTGTTTTCCGAAAACGGAGAATTAATGGCGACAGCCAGTCAATCTTTGATTCTCCGAATTAGGTCTTGATTGAGCTCGAATGAGTCTTGTTGGGGAAGGGACATACTCAGGCTGATATCATAATGTTCGCGGAATATGCTTTTTTGGAAGATCATTGGTCTTTGGTTACAGGCGTCATTTTCCATAATCGATAGCCCGTTATTTCCGTTGGGGTCTCATCATCGCCTGTATCTAATTCAAATAGGTTTTACTACGTGAGGCAGGTAAATGTCGACAAACTCTTTGGGGAGACGAGCTGGTTTATTAGTCTCGAGGTTAATGCAGATGAGTTTCCATTGACCGCGGAAGAGGCATTTTCCACTGGATTGGAGGCGCATTTGAAAGCAACGTTCCATCGTCAAACGGTTATCGCTAGCAGTTAGCCAGGTAGCAGCAATAATGTCATCTCCGCAGAAACTCGGTAAGAGGTAATTATAATTTGCCTCGTGAATGGCCATAGCGCGTTTGAGTTGCTTGTAGTGACATGCCTCGAGACCTAGCTCTCTCGAGTGATCCCATGCCAATTTCTCACACCAACTTGCATAAACCTGATTGTTGGTATGATCTAATTCATCAATATGAACTTTATTGACAACAAATTTTCCCAAATACGGATTATCGTAATCCCATGTTACTGCCATGTGGTACCTGTATAGATCGCGTCTGATGCTCTTTTAGTGAGTCACTGAGACTTTAGTTTTTGAGAGTGTTTTTCCGGTTTTCGGATCGATTTTTAACAGGAAAATGTCAGCGTTCGGCATCAATATCCTGATCTGAAATATGTCCTTTTCGCGAGTCTTACTCAAGGATATAACTTTGCCTGCATGACCGCGCTCTACCTGGTTGATAATTTGGGTATCCGATAGTAAAACGGCAGCTTTCACCGAAGAAATAAAAAAGATGACTGTAACCAGTATTTTTAAGGTAAGTGGCAAATAGAATGGAGTTTTTGATGTTTTTTTCATACCAATGGCGTCTAATTTGGCAATGCTGATATTAATAGGAGCTTCCCAATTGTTTAATTTTAGCAGATTTAGAATGTAACGATATCTGGACGTTCGGCTATATTAGCGGGCTTGCGGGTCATTGGACACTAACAAAACCATAAAACCTTATGCACAATTTGCCAAAACTTAAACTATTAAGAACCTTATTGAAGCTATATACCTGTACATGCATACAAATTATGTAACTCATTGATTTTTAAGGATAAAATATACTGGTTAAAATTTGACCAATTATTAAGAAGTGACGCTTTATAGGGCTTACAGCATGCTTTAGGTATATTATCCCCTAAGTTATCCACTGAATTTGTGGATAAGCTTAGCCATATCATTATATGAAAAATGTACAATAGATATGAGGGCTATAACTTTCGATTATTAACGATTCTTAATCTTTCTTACGTGAGTTTAGAAATGATTGCTTCTAAATCGCTAAGAGTCACTGGTTTCGTAAGATACGCGTCCATTCCTGCTTGTTTAGCCAGATTTTGGTAGTCACTTCGGGCGTGAGCGCTGAGGGCAATGATTTCAGTCCTTTTTCGTCCATTTTTCTTTTCGCGGGTTCTTATTTGTTTTGTGGCCTCATATCCATCCATTTCCGGCATTTCACAGTCCATTAAAATAAGCTCAAATTCTTGGTGTTCATATCGGTCGAGTGCTTGTAATCCATTGCTCGCAAGGGTAGGTGATATGTCGAACTTTTTTAACATGCCCTTGACCACTGTTTGATTTATCTGATTATCTTCTACCACGAGAATATTGATGGGGCGCTTGTCGGTATCAGTATCGGGGTCTGGATCTGGCGCCAGGCGATTCTCGCTGAGCGCGCGTTTCAATACATCGTGTAAAAGTGCGTGGGTAATGGGCTTTTCCAGTAAAATTTCTATTCCGTAATCGCGTATTTCAGAGTGTATTTGGAGATCGCGGCTGGTCGCCATTAGAACGAATGCAAAGGACTTGTCGGTGTCCGCATGTAGCTCTTTCGCAAATGCCAGGGCGTCAACACCGGTTAATTCGTGCTCACACAGGATTACGTCAAATGAAGAGATAGACGTAGCCAAAATTTTCTTTGCCTGTAAAACGTTATCAGTCGCGTCGACTTTCATTCCCCATGTCGTCAACATCCGACTAATGACCGCGCGGGTATGTTCATCGGGATCGATGATCAAAATACTCCTTCCCGACAGTAGAGGAGATTTCTCCCTTAATAAAGCCTCATCTGGTGATTCATCGACGAGGAGTCGTGCTGTAAACCAAAAGCAAGACCCCTTGCCGGGCTCGCTTGTTACACCGATTTCACCGTCCATCAAGTTGGATAATTGTTTACTGATAGACAGTCCAAGACCGCTGCCCCCATACTGGCCGTAGGTAGTGTCATCGACGTGCTGAAAGGGAGAAAACAATCTTTGTTGTTCATCAGGGGTTAGACCAATACCGGTGTCAAAAACTTCAAACTTTAGCTCCACAAAATTGATTGAGCTTTTCGACGTTTTGGTGACCTTAATAAAAATATCACCTTGCTTAGTGAACTTGAAAGCATTGCTCAATAAATTGAAAATTATCTGCCGAAGTTTGCCGGCGTCCCCTTTCAATACCGGTTGAATATCCGGGTTTAGGTCGGCAATAAAGTTTATATTTTTTTCTACCGACCGTAAGGAAAACGTCGATATACAGTCATCGAGAAGGGTCTCAAGGTTAAAGCTGGCGAATTCAAGTTTCATTTCTCCAGCTTCAATTTTAGCGAAATCCTGTAAGTCGTTTATTATGTCGAGAAGGGCCGCCCCCGAGTGTTCGATATTATTGATGTGTCGCGTCTGTTTATCGTCTAGCTGGGTGGATTTCATATGATCCGTTTTGCTAAGAATTTCTTTGAGTGGTTCTCTGATTTCATGGCTCATGGTTGCGAGAAAGGTACTCTTTGACCGGCTTTCCAGCCTCGCTTCGCTCGCAGACTGTTCCAGCTCAATGCGTTTGGCTTGTGACTTTTGCAGCTCATCGCGAGCTTTAGACTTATCTCTAAGTGCATTGGCAATCGCTTCGCCGACGTCATTATTCTCTTTTTGTAGCTGGTTGATTCTGTCTGCAAGGGCTAGTGATAAAAAGATTAACATGAAAGTGGTGCCGGCAGCAGGGAGGCTCTCTGTGATAGCGGTATCCGCAATGAGTCCAAGCGTCGCCATATTATTTCCCGCTAAAGCGAATGCCAAAATCAGCATGGCAATAACGAAATGCCCGGCTGAAATCACGCCTGATTTTCGTACTGTTATTCCCGAGATAAGCGCCGTAATAAATAATACCATTGAGCTTACAAGACTAAGGAATAGGATGGCCTGTCCACCTATAAATGTAACCAAAATAATAAATACGGCTGAACTAATCGAAGTCACACGAACAAGATGGTTTAGTCTTCTCGAGTGAGATTCTAAATTGAGAAAGCTCGAACAAAACATGCCGAATACGAGGAAGTTGACAGCATAAACCAGACCAAATATCTGTGCTTTTATCCAGTTTGCGTCGGTAGCGATATATTGATAAATGTGGCCTTCATGCGCTGCTAAAAGATAGTCTGCACTTAGTACATACAGCACGTAAAACAAATAGCTCTTTTCTTTGGTCGAGATGAATAAGAAAAAGTTATACAGCGCCATGACGAGTAAAACCCCATATACCATACCGTATAGAACTTGCTGTTGCTGATCTTGTTGGAAAAAATAAGACCTATCCCAGATACTTACTTTGAATTCAAACAGTGGGCGAATGTCGATTCGCCACAGTAGTGTGGTATCGGAATTTGGTTTTAGGCTGATATGATTTAGCAGGTTGCGATGCGGTAGGGGCCGATTTTCGAAGCGACTACCCAGTCCCGAGCCTTGGTAGATGACAGTCATATTCCCGGAATCATCGATAGCATACATGTCTGCAGAATTGATTGACGGGAATTCGACCTGGATGGTAATGGTTTTTTCTTTATTTTGCGGGTTATGTAATTGTGCTCTAAACCAGTAGACACCTTCTGCCATTAACCAAGGTTCTCTCAATTGGTCGGCGGACGACCATAGCATTGGCTTTTTGTCGTCGCTAATGTCTTCAAGACGATGAGACTCTTTTTCATCGTGTATTAATTCTAACTGTGTACTGATATCGAGGCGTTTCATTCCGTGACTGACGTCTATTGCTTCGGCACTAAGGTGAAAGGGAAAAGCCAGAATAGAAAAGTAGATCGCGAATCGCCACACATCTAATGAAGTGTTTACGATTAAGCCTAGTAAAGTACGGGTTTCATGATGAGTTTCATTGTTGGTATTCATATGATTTCAATAATGATGGAACATTTGCTTCATATTCATCGAGACGAAATAGAGTGATTCGACATGAACAATTTATTTGGTGAGCCTGCAGTAATAGTATCAATAGAACGAAGAAAAAACAGTAAATGATCGTTGTACCCATTGTGTTATTGCCATTTTTCAGGCGGTTTAATAGCTGCGCTAAGGCCACAGCTTCTGAGGAATTGTTGTCCATCTTCGTTTAGATAAAAAAAGCTAGCCTCGCCATTTGGTTTGAGCCGATGATGATAGTCCCTCGATCTTTACTGGAGACCACCACGGGACTGAAATCCATTTTAAGCATAGATCTCCTGGACATGAATTAAGTCAATTATGAATATCTTACTTAAGCGATCGTTGGCTCACGAACATTGCTTAACTCCATAGCGACCTAAATACTCAATTGCTGGAGCCATCGGTATAAATCACGTTGGATGCTGTTTATAATCCCATACAACATAGGCATAAAATTACCCCTGAGGCAAAGTCAATGAAGCAAGCTTTTATTACCATGTTAGGCATGCAGGACAAAATGAATCAAAAAGTCCATCAGGACTGGGCCAATCAAAATTTCGAATGGTACCGAGCTACATGGATTGAATGTGGCGAATTGATTGATCACTACGGATACAAGTGGTGGAAGAAACAAACTCCTGATATGGACCAAGTGAAGCTTGAAGTGATTGATATTTGGCATTTTGGCATGAGTGCGCTGTTTGGCGAAAACCAAAGCTGTGAGCAAATTGCGGAGGGGATGGTTTCTCGGTTGGAGAACTACAGTTATCAAGGACAGGGTGTGCGGGAGGCGACAGAAGCTTTAGCGAGCGATTGTTTGTTATCTAAGGGGTTTTCTGTCGCCTTATTTTGGGATTTATTAAATGCAGTGGAAATGAGTTCTGACGACTTGTATCGACAATATGTAGGGAAAAACGTGTTGAATTTTTTCCGCCAGGATCATGGCTATAAAGACGGCAGTTACGTAAAACTGTGGCAGGGCCGGGAGGATAATGAACATCTGGTTGAAATTTTGTCGGAATTAGATAGTCGATCTGAAAGTTTTAGAGAGAATGTTTACAGTGCTTTGAGTAATCGCTATAGCGATTTGTCTGTTTGAGGGAATTCAATGGATGATTCAAATAACACAAAGTTATCGACAAGCGCGCTGGCTAAACTTCTTGAAGTGCCTTCTTCGCAGTTGTTTGTCACTCTGAAAGATTACGGATGGATACGGAAAACGGACGATGGTTGGGAGTTGACAAAAAAAGGCGAATTTGAAGGCGGAGAATATATCCATAGCAAACGTTATGGTCGTTATATTGTCTGGCCGCAGGAATTGTCGGAACATCCCTTGCTGCAAGCCCTGGAAGACAATCGCCATATTACGGCTACCTCCTTGGGTAAGCGTGTCGGCCTAAACGCTAGAGAGGTAAACCGTATTTTTGCGGAATTAGGTTGGATTAAACATGGGTTTCAGGGCTGGGAAATAAGTGATCGCGGTGCCGAGTGTGGTGGCATTCAACTTGAAAATGAAAGCAGCGGTACTTTTTACGTTGTTTGGCCTCAGAGTATCGAAAGTAGTGACCTCTTTACAAGCCAGTTACATTTGACTGCACAGCTCTTTTCGATTTCTCCATCGGAAAAAGAGTCTGTTGTGAATACCAAAGATCTCAATGTGGAGGGCGATCTATTTTCGAAGGAACCTCTTGTGGATCAGCAAACCTTACTTTCTATCGACGGCCACAAGCACAAAAAAAAATCATTACTACAAATTTGCCACTGGTTGTATATGGCGGGAATCGCTCATGCTAGTCACAGGCGGCTACCGGTTGCAGGGGAATATTATGCCGATTTTTACATACCAGCCCATCAGATTTACCTTGAAAGCTGGGAGGATGAAAACGGCGCGGATCTCAAAAAAAAATTGCAACGTAAAGATCTATATCGACAGGCTGGTTTCGCGGTAATCGATGTCGAGCAAAAAGATCTCGAGCAACTGGATGAGTTCCTCACTCGTGAATTTAGAAAACTGGGAGTAAGGATTTACTAAACCTGTCAGTCTATAATGGCTAATTCATCCGGAGGGTAACAGTTGATTGTTCGCGAGTCTCGTTTTAAATAGTCGCAAAATTCTGGTGTTGAACAAGAAGAGTTTATTAGGCTATTTTCGTTTCAGTGTTACGCCACATTCTATGTGATCCGTATAGGGAAATTGGTCAAAAACAGCAAATTTTTCGACTGCGTGCGTCTTACAAAGAGTCACCAAATTGTCATGTAAGGTATTCGGGTTACATGAGATGTACAAAATGTGGTCGAATTGATTAATCAGCTCTTCCGTTTTTTTGTCGAGTCCTGCTCTGGGAGGGTCGACGAGAACAGAGCTGAAGTTATAAGCCGCTATGTCGATGTCTTTAAGGCGACGAAATTCTCTTTCATCGTTGAGCGCGGCAGAAATTTCTTCGCTGGACATTCTAGCGACAGACACGTTTTCTATACTATTCTGTGCAAAGTTAACGTTTGCTGATTTTACTGAAGTCTTAGAGATTTCTGTACAAAGGACTTGCTCGAAATTTTGTGCGAGAATGGTCGTAAAATTACCGTTTCCGCAATACAATTCCAATAGATCGGCGCCGTTCGGTTTAGAGTTTAAAAGAGCCCACTGCAGCATCTTTTGATTTACAACCGCGTTCGGTTGAGTAAAACTGTTTTCCACTTGTTGAAACAGGTACTCTTTGTTGTTAACTGTTAACGTCTCTGTAACAAAGTCATTGGCTAGGACCAGTCGCTGCTTTCTGCTACGACCAATGATATTGATGTCATACTTTTCCTGTAACAATTTTGCCAGACCTTCCCATACCTCGTCCAATTTCTTGTGGTAAATTAACGTGACTAAAGCTTGATTACTTAACGTTGTTAGAAACTCAATTTGGAATAGACGTTGTTTTAGCAATTCCGACTTATTTATCTCGTCGAGTAATAAGGGCATTAGCTGGCAAATCCGCTCGGAGCCAATGTCAAAGTTGGTGATGCGGCAGGGAGTCTTCGGATCCTCTTTTTTAAACATCGCATAAAAACAAACATCGTTTTCATGCCATACCCTGAATTCTGCTCGCATTCGGTAATGGCGTGGCGGAGAATTAAAAACGTCGATTGGAGGAATGTTGAATGCGTGGAACTGTTTCGCAATTTTATCGGCTTTCTCATTAAGCTCATGCTGATAATTATCTGGATTTACTCTACTTAAGGGCATAATTTGAAATTGAGTCTCTGAAGATAGTTGGTAAATTTAAGTTGAAAAATCACCTCGAATGGTGGCGATCGTAATTCGTCTCCATTATAGTTAATTTTCGTTAGGTTGTTGCGGTTATCTGCGTCTCAAAATTTTGTTCCTCCGTGTTTACTATGGTTGGACCCATTGAGCGAAGGGCAGTGCTGCGCATGAGGCTACACAGTACGACGCTTTTCAATGGATCTAGGTCGGACTCAGTAACCTCATAATTGTTAATTTTTAGGGTGATATATGAATGTATTGGTAACCGGTGGCGCGGGTTATATAGGTAGCCACACATGTATAGAATTAATGTCGGCGGGACATGAGGTTATTGTCGTTGATAATTTAAGCAATAGTCATCCAGAATCACTTAAGCGGGTTGAAGTACTAGCGGGTAAATCCGTTTTATTTTATGAGGTAGATATCTGCGATGCTGATGCTCTATCAGCCGTATTCGAGACAAATACGATCGATGCGGTCATTCATTTTGCCGGTTTAAAAGCGGTAGGAGAATCAGTAGCCCAACCCGGACGCTATTATCATAACAATGTCACTGGAACCTTAGTTTTGTGTGAGGTGATGGCTAATTATGGTGTCTACGATTTAGTCTTTAGTTCTTCGGCAACTGTTTATGGCGATCCCGCTAGTGTGCCCATTAATGAGCAATTTCCTTTGTCTGCCACAAACCCCTATGGCCGTTCGAAGTTGATGATTGAGGAGATTTTGCGAGATTTACATGTTTCAGATCATCGTTGGAATCCGATTTTATTGCGCTATTTTAACCCGGTCGGTGCTCATCATAGCGGCTTAATCGGTGAAGACCCAAATGGTGTTCCTAATAATTTAATGCCTTATATTACGCAGGTCGCAATAGGAAAGCTAAAGCAGCTCTCGGTTTATGGCAATGATTATGACACGGTCGATGGCTCTGGCGTCAGAGATTACATTCACGTCGTGGATTTAGCGCAGGGGCATGTAAAGGCTTTGGAAAAACTGTCCGAAAATCCAGGTGCTGTTGCCTACAATCTAGGTACGGGGCGAGGGTATTCGGTGTTGGAAGTCATAAGTGCGTTTGAGCGCGCCTCGAGCAAAACTATTCCGCACCAATTTGTTGATCGGCGACCAGGCGACGTAGCCAGCTGTTATGCTGACACTAGTTTTGCTTTACAAGAATTAGGGTGGAAGGCGTCAAAAGGCATAGATGAAATGACTCGAGACAGTTGGAACTGGCAAAATAAAAACCCGAACGGTTTCGTTTTCGAGAGTGAATAGAGTGTGAACAGTTAATTGAGTCGGTTCTTATTTCTCTGATTCCAGAGCTGATCGGCTAATTTTAAGGCTTCCATCTTGCTGTCAATTTTGTTCATTAGCTTTAGGGCTATGGCTGCAGTGCCGATGATCGCCAGTTTTCCGTACTGATTGTCTGCTGTGCCGCGCCACACGTCGACTAACTCCTGTGTGTTGAGCGAACTGGGCTTGTCCTGGCGACCGTCTATGAGTTTGTCCCACAGTTCATCAGTTGTTTGTCCTTGCCGAACCATCTTAACCAAACAGCTTGCTTCCGGCTTTCTTTCAATTTCACCGCCTTCACCTTTGAACACAGCGGAATGGGTCTGACCTAAGAGTTCAGCGGCGCGCTGGTGTGTATCGCCATAGCTCGGATGAAAAACGCTTTGCAAGGAGTGCTCAGCCAAGAGTGGGTTTATCAATCGCGAGAGTGTATTTACCGGAGAGCGTAAGCCAAATTCTGCGCGTAAATCGATGATGTTTTGCAATTCTGGACACAAATAGTTTAAAGGCATAAATGAAAACTGCGTTGTATCAAGTTGTTTTTGAACCTCAACCAGATCTGTGGCAACGGGAATGTTTAATTGTTGGAGAACTAATTCCGTATAGAGCCGGCCTTGTGTATGACCATTAGCGCCATGCATAAAGACTCGGACGCCATTATCAGCAAGTAATAGAGCACTTAATATAAACCACGGTAGTTGTCGTTTTTTACCCGCATAACTTGACCAATCTAAATCCACGTGGATGGATGTTGTTAAGTCAATTCGTGCGCGTACGGCGTCGACGAACCCGGCTAGTTCTTCGTGGCTTTCTTCCTTGACTCGGAGGAGCATAAGAAATGCACCTAATTGGACATCTGTGGTTTGGCCCGCCAGTATCATCTGCATGGCGCTAAATGCTTCTTGCCGGTTTAGAGAACGCGAGCCGGTTTTCCCTTTACCCAGAATACGAACGTACACGGCAAAAGGGTGTTCGTTTTCCTTGCTAGCTTTCAGTTTTGTATTGTAGCTGTTGGACATAACGATTCTTTACAGGCAGTTTTCGGGTTTAGGCAGGCCGGCAATTTTACTGGCTATTTTTGCTGGGCTCCCGGGAAACAGTGTTAACAAATAAATACTGTTACCTTTGTCCGTTCCCAGGTGCTGTTTAACATATTTTACTAAGGGTCGCATTGCCGGAGAAAGGTCGAACTCATCGTAAAATTGCCTCAATAAAAAAACTATCTCCCAGTGGCTCTCAGTCAAAGTGATGTTTTCACCCTGGGCAATTACCTCTGCAACGGATTGACTCCAGTCTTGTAGGTTTAATAAAAAACCTTCGCGATCTAAGGAAATAGAACCTTTGGTTAAATTGGGGTTGGTATCTGTGCCCATTAGAACCAGCTTTGAACGCTTTTATGTCGAATGCATAGATCGACAAACGTACAGTCGTCAATAACTTGAACCGCTTTGTGTAATTTTCCAACAAGGCCTCTTGCTCTAATGTCTGCCTCTAGTGCATAGAAACTGATATGGGAGTTGTTAGCCAGTGAATCTGAAAAGTCCGCATCGCGTTGACATGCATAAACCCCATCTTCGATTAACAAGATAGAATCGGAATCGGAACATCGTCTTATGCAATCGTTTAAACTGCTATTGGAATAGGGCGATTTGTTGACTGTGTGTAAAATCATAATCTCCGGTCGCGTTTTGCTAGAAAAGAGTCTTAGACTGGTCTATCAAAAATTGAAAATCACATCTGATTTTTGCATCAATGCACTGATATCTTCGCTCGATAGATTTTCAACGGGAACAACGAGATCATCGGCAGTGATTAGTCGCTTACTCATTGATTGGCAATCCACAAAAATCTGATCCACTTCGTATAACGGCAAAGCCGACAATACCTTGCCGTGATTTTTACAGTTGATAGAGTCGGCTTGCTGGTCTTTGACTAATTGAAAAACACCATCGTCCAGAAACAAAAGCGTCATATCCTGTTCGAACGCCGCACAGGCTAATGCGATGTCGATCGCTTCCCTAGAAAGCGAAGTGCCATAGGGTGGTTTTCGACAGATGATGAGTATTCTTTTCATGGTAGCGCTCGTCACGGGCCAAACGTAATAAGCCTATCAGATTTGACGGAGGCATCAATTAGCTGACCAAGGCCTGAAAGATTAAAGTTTGGAGCAAGATTGCTGGCTGGCTTTTCATAGCGATCTGCCTCGGTTGAATCCAGAACCCCTCTCTTTAAAGCGCTGGCAATGCAAACAACGAGATCAATGCTGTTATCGCGAGCCATGGCTTGCCACTCGTTCGGAATATGAATTTCATCCTGCGGCGGTGTTAACAGCTCGTTCCCACTGTTGACGGCTTCGTGATAAAAGAATATTCGATAAATGCTGTTTCCCGTTTCGATACTAGCGTTGGCAAACCGTAACGCGGTCTTCACCGACTGACTCGAATAGGGTGCGCCAAGTATTAGCAGAGAAAAAATCATCATTACACATTTGCTATAGTAAAAAAAAGAAAAGCCCCGAGAATATCGGGGCTTTTTCAAGCAAAACGGACGTTATCAGTCGTCTCCCATTACACCTAATAGGTGCAGGAGATGAATAAACAAATTGAAGATGTCTAAATACAGTGCAACAGTAGCGCGTATGTAATTTGTCTCTCCGCCGTTTATTATCCGGCTGGTATCAAACAAAATCAGGCCTGACATAATTAGGACAGCTGCTGCTGAAATTGCCAAGGAAAGAGCCGGGATTGAGAAAAAGATATTGGCAATGCTAGCAACGACAATGACTAACAACCCCACCATTAAAAAACCGCCCATAAAAGAGAAGTCTTTTCGTGTTGTTAACACGTATCCTGAAAGAGCGAAAAAGACGAGAGCTGTACCACCCAGCGCTTGCATGACGAGGGCAGAGCCATTCGGCATGGCGAGATAGTGATTTAGCATGGGCCCGATCGACGCACCGAGCACGCCAGTGAAAGCAAATATCGCGATAATTCCTTTGCTGGAGTCGGCTGTGCGATTCACGACAAACAATAGACCAAAGCCAACTAGCATGAGTATCAATGCAGTTCCATGGCCGAGGCCCATTGCCATTGCAATGGAGGCACATACGGCGCTAAAAACGAGAGTCATTGATAACAGCATATAGGTGTTACGTAACACTTTGTTTGTCGATAGGGCAGACGACTGCGCACTACTTGTTGCATTAAAAATAGGGCTTTGTTGCATCATATATCTCCGTGGTTTATCCACATGGGTAATTGCGTATCATAATAGCTATATAAGGGCCAAAATCAAGAACTTCAAGGTATATTCAGCATTTGATTTACTGGATTATTACACTCCAGATAAAAGTTCTTACAACTTGTACGCTATTCGACTGCGTTTGGGTCTTTTTGTTCCGAAAACATTGAATGTGAGTCGAGCAAATCAGTGCTTAGCGGTTGCCATGGCTATTGGCGAAAGGGTTCTATTTGCTGGAATGAAAGTCCGCCTTGCTATCAATAATATAAGTGCTTATTAAAGCACCCTTTAGCCCTGTCCATCCCTTGTGTGCTGGAGGTTACAACGGGTGGATGGGCCCCAATTAGGCAGTGTATCCCGTAATGGACTTGCGTATTGGACCAGCTGACAAAGTGGGAAGTACAAAAGAAACGTCAATTCCGGCATTCCTGCAACCACCAAGACTCGTATCGTTAATCCAGGGGATGCCACGTTCAAGAGTAGACAGCCTACACCAGTTAACTATATGAGTGCTGCTAAATATAGAAAGATCATTCCGGACGTTCGATCGTAACTGGCGCATCATCCAAATACATAGCATTTGGAATAACGCGCCGCTGAAAATGGCTTACGCGGCACCTACCCATCCGGCGTGGAAGCCATAAGGAACCCGGTAAGGAACAAGGATTGTCGCTACCGGACCGGCGCCAATATCCTGCGCATCCAGGATCAAACACTCGCTTTGGCCCAGTCTCTCATCTTGAACAAAGCAGATCAGGTAGCCGTCATCCTCTGCTTGCGCGCCCAGCCTCGGCGCAAATACGGCCTCCCCACCAAAGCGGTTATCGCCATAGTCAAAGGTGATTGCGGTTTCTGTGTCGTTGTCAAACTTCATCACACCGTCAAAGGTGAATGGCCGGGTCGGATTAAACACTGCAGCGTACACGTAGCGCGTTTTGTGGCAGGCATAGGAGTCGTTAATGCGAGTAAAATCACATTTCACTTCGCTCAGCAATTGCTCGTCAACCGCACCGGTTTTTAAATTGATGCGCCACTGGTATAGATGACCTTGGGTATCCTGTAGGTTCTCTGCGTCCAAGCCAGCACTTGCAATGTCAGAAGTTTTGGACCGTGACGCCTGCAAAACAATTTCGTCTCCTTCGTCCCACGCGTTAGCGGTGTGAACGACCGAACCGGTCTCTACTTCAAACCAGCGAACATCTGAATCTGTGCCAAAACGTGGCATGACGCCAATGCGGGAGCCGTGCTCTGGCTCAAAATCTAGCGCCGGACCACCGGCCATCAAGCGCTCAATATCGAGTGTAATAGGGAAGTCGAGAAACAGCGTATATTTTTCAGTCACAGCAAAGTCGTGCATAAATACAGGCTTTTCGATGGTGATCGGCGTTGAGTGAACCAGCTCTCCCGAGGCATTGATGACCGAGTAACGGACATAGGGTGTCTGGAATGCATAGCCAAACGTCATCATCTCACCCGTTTTTTGATCGATTTTTGGGTGCGCTGTAAAAGGATGCTTTAACCTGCCTTCGAAGTCTACTGCTCCGATAGTTTCGAGGTCAGGCAATCGAATTGCGGTGGGTTTCGACGGTTCATGAGTGGCATAGAGCGTGTTGTTGTGGTACGCAAAAGCCGTGTTTGCCAGGTTCTTATTACGTGGCTCGCCAACAGGAACCCGCGAAGGCGTTGTGTCCATCATCGAATTCATACCCTTGTATATCCAGTCGCCGCGTTCTTGTTCAAGTTTGAAGCCATCAGTTTGTATAAAGCGATTGCGGTAGTGGGCCAGGCCATCACCAAACTCGATGGCGTGAATCATACCGTCGCCATCAAAGGTGTGATACGCAGCTTCGTCAAATATATGTACCGGGTTTGGACCAACCCTCAAGAAATTGCCAGCCAGATCTTTTGGAATGGTGCCCCTGACCTCCATATCTAGGGCATCCCGCTCCTCGGCCACAGGGGCAAAGTTTCCGTCGAGAAAAAAGTTAGCAGAACTGGTTGTTTCTGATTGGGCCATGAATCACCTCTAAGGGAAATGGGTATGGGAAGGACTAAAATTATTATTTGACTTAATCTACAGTAAAAAGCGGGCGCTTGGCAATTGTCAGGTAATTTTATGAAAAGACGTACATCTGCAATGTTGTTAGGTGCAATACCTAGCAATCGGTCAGTTTACAAGGTCGAATGAGAGAAGATAAGGAGGCTAAAGTACTTAGATGGTTAATCGGTCGTATATGGTTAATCGATCATGGCTAACTATTCTTTGTAGCTTCTAATGAGTGAATTTATCTGTTTTATGTGGTCAGGCTCACTTAATTTTTGATTAATTCGGTCAAGCAGTTCTTTGTGAGTACCTTTCTTTACTGCAATATAAATATTGGCCAATGCCAAGGGTTCAGAACCTAGAAATACTTTGTCTTTAAGCCCAAGTTTATTCAGGATGTAAAAGGACGACAGTTCAGTATGAATCACAGCGTCTAACCTCCCTTTCGTCAGGTTAAAAAAATTCGATTCAAGTTCACCATCTTTAGTGAAAAAGCGGTTGTTTGTCTTGGCTTGATCAAATTCAGGCCCATAACTCCAGCCCAACAGTTTGCCGATGCTTAGCCCGTCCAGTTTATCTACCGACTGTATCGCGGGATCTCGTTGTCGATTGAAAAAAACAGATATTCGCTCCTGGTAAAAGGGCTCGGAGAAATCCAGTGTCTCCATACGTTCGTCAGTTTTAACGATACCTATTAGAATGCCATCACCTGCGGCCGCTTGGTAAAGTCCACGTTTAAAAGGCAGTGCTTCGACCGTGTAGGGTTGACCTAGAGCCTCTAAGGTAAGATCGACAATGCGTATGTACAAACCAGTTTGTTGACCGTTTTCGTGATAAAGATATGGGGGGTAGTCGGTGTAGGTAATTATTTTTATTGGGTCAACGGCATAAACGTTCAAAGCCATTGAAAGAAGTGTTAAAAGTATCAAACTGGAGAACACGGGTTTCCCCACTACGTCGATATCTGGCATATTTACTATCTGCCTCCGGAACGATGTCGCTAACTAGTTTTCGCCATCAATAAGTCGTCAAATGAGTAGAAAGGAAGGGCTAATAGCTTCGATTTATCTCAATCTACTTATGTTACCCCACTAACCCAATTGAAGAAACTTGGAGCTGCTTGTTTCATGCGCGCTCCTCACCTTCCTAGGAATCTCAAAATTGAGATAAACCTTAGTAATGTTTCCTCAAGGGGTTCGTTTTCCTTTTTATGAAACTATCCGTGATAGCTTCGCGATTGAGCCCGGCTATGATTAATGGGCCGGTAACGACCGACTTCGAAAAACTTGTTAGCCGGTTCACATTCACGTTCACGTTCACGTTCACGTTCACGTCGCAAACGTTGCTTGAAGGCGACACGAGAGAGGCAAGCAACTGAGCCCCGAAGAGATGCAGCAACAAGAGATTTCTATGCCGGAAGCGGATGCAACGTGAAGTCAGACCTTCGAGGCCAGATAGTCCATGGTGCGTTGACGGTCTTCATCATTACTGGCAATGATGGCTGCATTAAAGTCCGTGACACCAGCGGCCGCAATACGCTCAAGCTCCGCATCGACAGCTGCTTCGTCACCGACGACGGCAATGTCAGCCGGCCCAGCGGCGCCTTCAAGGTCGAGCATGGCACGGTAGCTGGCCAGCTGTCCGTACACGGTCAGGGATTTGGAAATCAGGTCTTTTGTGCCATCGACATCGTTAGTCAGACAAATTGGAAAGCCGGCGATAACGCGAGGCGCTGGTTTGCCTGCTTCGCTGGCCGCTTTCGACATCTTTGGCAGGATGTGAGACTCGATAGTCTTCTTACCGGTCATCCATGTCACGGTGCCATCGGCTTCCCTACCGCAAAGATCGAGCATGACAGGCCCAAGAGCCGCAACAAAAAGCTTAACTGGTTTCGCTGCTTCTTCGACAATCATTGACCCGCGTCCGGTCAACAAATCGCCAGAGAAACTTGAGGCCTCACCTTTCAGGACCGGGTTTAAGATTTCAAGGAACTCGCGCATATAACGGGCGGGTTTGTCGAACGACATGCCAAACATGCCTTCAACGACTGGCTGATGTGCAAGGCCAATGCCGAGATTGAGGCGGCCGGAAGTCGCTGCCTGTGTCGTAAGCGCCTGCTGGCCAAGGGCAAAAGGGTGTTGTCGGTAAACCGAAATAACAGCCGTCCCTAGCTCAATCGTACTCGTTTCGCGGCCAACAATGGCGAGCGCCGTCAGGGCGTCATAACCGAAGATATGTGCCATCCACAAAGACGGAAAGCCTTTTGCTTCCGCCTCTTTGGCGAAGGCGACCATATTGTCGAGTGAATTGTTCTTGTCACCAGAGTCGTTGAGCATCAGTCCGATTTTCATGTCACGTTTCCTTTTTGTTTATTCAGAGTATAGATAGGCCTTCTGCCCTTTTTGTGGCTACTATAATCTAAACGTTCGGAAGACGGCAACACTCTTGTGTATAGGCGGAATTAGCTGCACTTTTTCCCATCTACCTTAAATAATTGGTCCCTGTAGTGGTCTAACGAACCATTCCGGAGACGCTTGTGGCATATTATATGTCTTGGCATTCCAGGTTGGCATTTCTTGTTAACTTCGATTTAAGTTTTACTTGCGGGCAGTCTATGGATAATTGATTATTCAAGACTTGGCATAGCTCGTGACGGAGCTTTTTTTAGGGGGATAGACTCAGGCGTAGTTGAGAAAAAGAGGGAGTGAGGAGTTATCACCCACCACCCAAAGAATTAGGTGGTGGGTAAATGGCGGGTAGTTCAAGGACGTTGCTTGCAGCCCTTTATTTTCGCCTTGTATGGCGGAGAGATAGGGATTTGAACCCTAGGAGGTATTACCCTCGCTGGTTTTCAAGACCAGTGCTTTCGACCACTCAGCCATCTCTCCAAAACTGTCCAGCGCATGTTGATACGGTGCACTGATTTTTTATGCTTATCTACCGCGTCTGACACTTGTACCTGCATTTATGCAGTTTTTTGCGTGACAACCATCTAGATAACAGGGACGGGATTATACAGAGGTTTTATTGATAGACAAGTGTTATTACGGGTCTAAAAAGCTCACGAAGCTCTTGTTTTTGTGACTTCTGTAAGAGTTAAGTTAATCCCGACCAGAATCGGTCAAAATGCGTTCATAGTGTTTACTTTGTGTGCATAAACTATCACGTAGGCTGATCGGAAATAAAAGAGCCCGGCTATTAAACCAGGCTCTTTGGGTTTTCCTTCGCTAAAATCGCGTAAAATTAAACCATGCGTTTTAAGCGAGGATCGTTGATAGCGCGATCGGCTTTTTCTCTCGTTTGGTCAGGTTGGGCAGGGCTTGCTGGTTCCTTGGCGGCAGAATCCAATGCAACGGTGTTGATTTCTATATTGCCAACAGCCTTCGGTGAGAGGCGAGGGTCATTCGCTGCTCTGCCTTCCGGACGGATAACGACTATTTTCGTATTCTTTACATCGTCAGTTACCGTATTAGGTGTTACGCTCGCAACTTCAGCAACTTCAGCAACTTCAGCAACTTCAGCAACTTCAGCAACTTCAGCAACTTCAGCAACTTCAGCAGCAACTTCAGCAACTTCTACGTCAGTTTCACGCTGATCGGTAAAATCGACTTTTCCATCATCTGCTTCTTCGACAGTGTCAGCAATTATATTATGGTCGTCAGTAGTTTCCGTGTCCGGCCTATTGATGGCTTCGACGACCACAGTAACATCGTTGGAGATGTCAACTGCCGTTTCCGCACTGGCCTCCGGTTCAGATTTTTTAGTTTCATTGCCCTTTGTCGCGACCATATTAGTTGCTAAAGTTTCCTCGGCTGGTGCCTGGTCATCAGCTTTGCTACTGACAGGTTCCACGATTTCTGGTGAAGAAAGGTCTGGCTTATCTGCTTTAGGCTGTACTTTTTCTGGTTGAGCAGGAGATTTGTGTGCAACAGCTTCGCTTGGTGATGTCTCTTTATGAGATTCATTTTCAGTCTTGTTAACGGGATTGTTTACCTGTTGTCCGGTTTCTTCATTTTCAGTATTTTGGTTGGCGTTTACGTTTCTTGGCCCCCTGTTCCGGCGCCTTGAAGACGAACGCGGCTTCCGATTTTCCGGGCGTTGTTGAGGCTTATTTTCATCGATTTTGTTGTCTTTATTGTCAGCTTCAATATCCTGTTTTTGCGGACGGGGTGCATTTTTGCTTTGTTCATTTTGCTTGTTACGATCATTGCGATCATTGCGATCATTGCGATCATTGCGATCATTGCGATCATTGCGGTTGTCGTTGGTACGATTACGATTTCGACCCTGTCCTTGTGAATTTCGTCCTTGTCCTTGTGAATTTCGACCTTGTCCTTGGGGGCGACGATTTCTGTTACTTTGACGATTATTTTCCTTTGGCTTTTCCGGTTCCGGTACTACTTCCTCAGTGCTTGAGAACAGCCCAACAAGGCGCGAGAACAGGCCCGGTTTCGAGGTGGTTTCACTGTCGGTTGATTTGGTTTCGGTCTTAGGCGCTGGTGCGGTTCGTGGTGTTACTGACTTAACTGCAGCTTCCTGTACTGGTGCGGGCGCAGCGGTCACTTCTTCAGCAACAACTTGCTCAGTCTGCATTTTATAGCTTGTTTCGATCTTCTCGCTAATTTCATCATCACGTAGACGTTGAACTTCAAAATGCGGTGTATCCATTTGCGGAACAGGGATAATTACGACGCGAACTTCGGTTCGCTGTTCGATATCATGTATTGGGATTCGTTTTTCGTTGAGCAGGTATGAGGCCACGTCTACGGGTACCAGTACTCGTATCTCGGCACTTCGGTCCTTACTCGCTGCTTCTTCGACTAAACGCAAAATTGATAAAGAGAGTGATTTTGTATCGCGGATTATTCCCTGTCCCGTACATCTCGGGCAGACTTTAGCACTGGTTTCACCGAGCGACGGGCGTAAGCGTTGACGTGACATCTCTAGCAGGCCAAAACGAGAAATACGTCCCACTTGTACACGCGCGCGATCAATGTCGAGAGCGTCACGGACTCGATTTTCAACGGATCGTTGGTTTTTTGATTGGTTCATATCGATGAAATCAATGACAACCAAACCGCCCATGTCTCTGAGTCGCAACTGGCGAGCTATTTCATCGGCAGCTTCCAGGTTAGTTTTTGTCGCTGTCTCCTCGATATCACGGCCTTTGGTTGCCCGCGCAGAGTTGATGTCGATGGAAATGAGTGCTTCCGTTGGATCGATGACAATTGATCCTCCGGACGGGAGCTGAACTTCTCGTTCAAACGCTGTTTCTATTTGGCTTTCAATTTGATAACGGTTGAAAAGCGGAACTGGGTCTTCGTATAAGCGAATACGGTTCTGGTAATGAGGCATAACTTGAGTCACAAAGTTAAGGGCTTCGGTATGCGCTTCTTTGTTATCAATAAGTACCTGGTCAATATCTTCTCGCAGATAGTCACGTATGGCACGAATTATGACGTTGCTTTCTTGAAGAAGTAGAAGGGGAGCCTTACGCTCTGCGGTCGCTTGTTTAATGGCATCCCACATGTGGATCAAATAGTCCAGATCCCATTGCAATTCTTCGCCGCTACGTCCAACACCAGCGGTTCGAACAATGGCTCCCATACCATTAGGAACTGTGATTGAGTTCATTGCTTCGCGTAATTCCGTTCTCTCGTCACCTTCAATTCGACGAGATATGCCTCCAGCGCGAGGATTGTTTGGCATTAAAACGAGGTATCGTCCCGCCAAACTCACAAAGGTCGTGAGTGCGGCACCTTTATTTCCCCGCTCTTCTTTGTCGACCTGTACGATGACTTCCGTGCCTTCCTTTACCACATCCTTAATCTTGAACCGCCCATTTACTTCCGACGGTTTCCGGTAAAAATAGTCGCGGGAAATTTCTTTAAGGGGAAGAAAACCATGACGTTCCGCACCAAAATCTACAAAGGCTGCTTCGAGACTTGGCTCAACGCGGGTAATTATCCCTTTATAAACATTCGACTTCTTTTGTGTGCGAGTGCGATTTTCAATGTCCAGATCGTATAAGTGTTGACCGTCAACGAGGCCAACACGCAACTCTTCTGGTTGAGTTGCATTAATAAGCATTCTTTTCATGTTAGTTACAAATCCTGTCGCAGGAATTTGCGCTGTCCCGTGATTACGGAATTTAGAAATGGACGTAGTGCTTTGCTGGAAATAGCCGCGCCATCATTGGCAAATAAATAACGCTAATAGCTTTCTATGGCATCATCAGCGGTATATATCGAGGCTTTTTCACAGAGTTTAGTGTCAATTTACTCAATACGAAAATAAATTAACAGTTCTAAAAAACTGTTATGATTACGCACGAATAGGCTAACTATAGCTCTGGAAATGCGTAAGAAATTAGCAACTGCACGGGTAAAGAGAATATCGACATAACATGGTGCGGTTAAACATCGCATCACTTTGCTTGGTCAGAAACACCTTACCTGCGTCTCAAATTTAAAAACTGTTTCAACGATGCTTGCGACAAATTCGGCTGCATAGTTAATAATATTGTTAATTCACAAAGCACTACACTCATTTCAGTTTTAAGTCAGTGCTTTGATAAATATTTATCGTACGGCGTGGCAAAAATATAGTGTTAGGTTTTGCCAATACGCTGTCGTACTACCATAATTTTGCGAGACTCTCTTTTGGTTTTCCTGTCATCTCGAGTACGTTTTCAATTTTCTCTAATATTGGGCCTTGCCATCAAAAGAACTTTTCTTATGAGTCATTATCCGGAAAAAGGGATAAACTTGAGAGGCGCGAAGAGAGACGAAAACCAGATCTAGCAAAATACCGCCCGACTATAACAGTAATTTCTATGTACATCAAACACTTAGCTTGGAAATATTATGATTGACAATAAAGGCCTTATAAAAAATGAGGTTACCTATGTTGAAGTTACTGATTCTCATGCTGGGCAGCGAATAGACAATTTCTTGCTGAGAAAGTTAAAAGGAGTGCCGAAATCGCGGATTTACCGAATATTGAGAAAGGGTGAGGTTAGGGTTAATAAGTCTCGCATAAAGCCTGAATACAAATTACGAGATGGCGATATCGTGCGTATTCCTCCAATACGAACCGCCGAGGATAAGTCACCAACAGGTGTTTCGGACCGACTCAGCCAAATTCTTAGTGATTCTATTCTTTATGAGGATGATCGTTTGCTGGTAATTAATAAGCCGTCTGGTCTTGCTGTCCATGGCGGAAGTGGTATTAGTCAAGGGCTAATTGAAGCATTGCGAGTAATGCGTCCGGAGGCCCGTTTTCTCGAGTTGGTGCACCGCCTGGATCGAGATACGTCGGGCTGTGTAATGGTCGCGAAAAAGCGCAGTATGCTTCGGTACCTGCACGAACAGTTACGTAATGGCACGATTGATAAGCGATATTTAGCGCTGGCGACAGGTCGTTGGCCGAACCGTCGAAAGTTGGTGAGCGCTCCGTTGGAAAAGAATACGCTTCAGTCTGGGGAGAGAATGGTAAGGGTTTCCGTGGATGGAAAGAAGTCAGTCACTGAATTTGCCATTGTTACCCGATATGATCTTGCGACATTGATCGAGGTTAAGCCAATCACCGGTCGCACTCACCAAATTCGGGTACATGCATTGCATGTTGGGCACCCGTTGCTCGGTGACGACAAGTATGGAGATCAGGACGCCTGTCGTTTATTTAAAGCGCGTGGGCTTAATCGTCTGTTTTTACATGCCGCAAGTCTCACTGTGCCAATGCCCGAAGAGGAGGATGATCTCATTGTGAGCGCTGAACTCAGTCCTGAATTGCAATCTGTTCTCGACGCTTTGCAGGCAGATTAACTTTTTTGGCTAACGCTGGGTTATTGGCTGTGTGCGATGGATCGCAACGGCGTGTTCTGGCTCAGAAGGTTTTTATGCCGTCATTCGACATTTTGGCCGGCTGCTATAAAAAGTTTAGAGGCGATTATTGCCGGGGACCAAGAAAGAAAAGAAAAGAAAAGTGTATTTGGTCGTGCTTGATTCGCTTCCGGCTGCATAAACGATCATTGGAGCGAATAATTCACGGGCCAAGTGTTGACTTTTCCTCCAATGGGTATAGCATTCTGCCAACTATTTTTGAAAGAAGACCTAGGATCATTTTGATGCGCATTTTATTTAGTCAGTATAAACCAAGAAACGCCGCCCACGGCTCTCTTGTGCTGCGTCCAATGATCACCTAGTGCTTCCATCTTATTTGGAAGACACATAGTCTTCCATTTTTGTATATAAAACCCGGAGGGCTAATGAGCTATCCGGGTTTTTTTTGCCCGGAATTTTATCCTTATTTTCTTGGTAATAAACAATGAAAAAAACAACCCTAAAAGAACTTATTGAGATTGCCATTCCGATGGTGGTGTCGCAGGGCGCCTTCGCGGTGATGATCTTCACCGACCGTTTTTTCATGTCTCAAATTAGTCCAACTCACATGGCAGCATCATTGGGCGGCGGAGTGGCTTCCTTTTTTTGTTTGTCATTATTCATCGGCGTACTGTCCTATGCAAACGCTTTAGTTGCGCAATATTACGGTTCTGAGCAATATGCAAAATGTTCTCGTGTTGTCACCCAGGGGATGATTCTGTGTGTCATGAGTCTGCCACTGCTATTTTTAATCAGTTTCTTTGTGAGTGATTTATTTGAAGGTATGGGGCACGACCCTCTACAGGCGGATTTAGAGAAGAAGTATTTTCTAGTATTGATGTGGGGATCTTTTTTTTCCTTGAGTAAAACCTGTATCGCATCATTTTTCTCGGGAATCGGGCAAACACGTAAAATCATGATCGCAGATACATTAGGTGTGGCTCTGAATATACCTTTGACCTATCTATTAATTTTCGGTGGATTTGGCTTTCCCGAGATGGGGATTGTTGGTGCAGGTATCGGGACAATAATAGGTACCCTTTTTACCTTAGTTATCTTTATCTTTTTCTATTTCGGTAGGTCAATTCGGGATCGATATCACGTACTGCGATCTGCAGTTTTTGATAAAGGAATATTAAGTCGTTTTTTAAGGCTCGGTTTTCCTTCCGGTCTGGAAATGTTTCTTAACGTGGCGGCCTTTAATCTCTTTTTATTGATGTTTCAGTCATACGGCATTGCAGAGGGGGCTTCTGCTGCGATTGTTTTTAACTGGGATATATTGTCTTTCGTGCCACTAATAGGTCTTAATATTGCGATAATTAGCCTGATCGGTCGGCATGTGGGCTCCGGAAATATGGACAAGGCCAATGAGGTTATTGCTTCCGGTTTTATGCTGGGATTGGGTTATTCCGCCATTTTGGCGATAGTATTTGTGCTGTTCCGGGAATCACTCGTCGATATCTTTATCGTTAGTCCAGTTGACCATCAAGAAATAAGAGAGTTATCCAGTTTTATGATGGTGGGTTTGGGTAGTTACGTGATGGCGGATGCTGTAATCCTCGTTGCCGGAGGTGTATTGCGTGGGGCTGGAGATACTCGGTGGTTGATGGTTGCCTCGGTGGCGTTACATTGGATTATGCTCATTGCTCAATATGCGGTAATAAAGGTTTTCGAATACGGCCCCAAAGCCTCCTGGATAATCTTTGTGGGTATGATTATTAGCATTGCAGCCGTGTATGTATTGCGGCTGACCGGACAGAAATGGAGAGACCCGGAAGCGCTAAGGCAGGTTATGGCCGAATACTAGGGTTCGTGCGATCGGTAATAGAAGCATTAACAAGATGAAGCGGAAAGGGTAGCTTTTTTTTGGGCTCCCCTGACACTGACAATGTTGAATTTCTCGGGGCCATTAGCTCCAGGGTAAAGGGTTACGGGTGAGTGCGACACTGACGATATAAGTAAAGCTCAATAGAGCCATAAAGAAGCCAAATAACTGCTGTCGGAAAGTTTTGCCAAAGCGCATAACGATCATGCCAAAACCAATATAAAGCAATAGGCCAATGATTTTGGCTGATAGCCAATGATTGGTAATAGGATACTGTTGAGACTGTACTGCTAGGTAGACTGCACTGCCCAGCAAGACAGTATCTATAATATGTGGGACGACTTTAAGCCAGCGTTGTTGGGAATAGTTCGAAGAGTTCAAAATAAGAATACTTCGGAAAATAAAGCCACATATTGAAATCGACGCACAACATATGTGAAGTATTTTTATCGACAGGTACATGAGGTTTCAGGCTTTGTGTATTGTGAGGCTTTATTATACATATGATTTCATGAGCTGCTAAAAATAGAGGGGATCTTGTTTTGACTCTCGCTGGAGAGTTTATAATTGAACTGTCAGTGAGTGAGTTAGAGGGGCGGCCCGGGCCCTAGTACGTCGATGCCTTCGTTTGCTAATAGGTCAATTAGTTTTATCAAGGGCAAACCAACCAGGCTATTAGGGTCGTCACCTTGCAGGTGTTCAAACAGCGCAATCCCCAATCCTTCCATTTTGAAGCTACCGGCACAATCGTAGGACGGCTCTAGTGCTAGGTAGCGTTCAATTTGTTGAGCGCTTAGGGTTCGAAATTTCACCGAAAATGGCTCGACCCATTGTTGAAGGAACCCTGTTTTCGTATTGAGTAAAACTAGGCCCGTTAAAAACGAGACCTTTTTCCCGCTGCTGGCGGCGAGTTGCTTTACGGCATTCTTATGATTTCCCGGTTTATTGAGAATCTTACCTTCAAGACAGGCAACTTGATCTGATGCAATGATTAGGTGGTTGCGGTTGTCGAAAGAAATAGCCTCGGCTTTCTCTTTCGACAGTCTTTTTACCAGGTTAAGAGGAGATTCTCCTTCAAGTATCGATTCATTAATATTTGGGCTGCAACAGGAAAAAGGTAAGTGTAATTTTGCGAGCAATTGAGAGCGGTAAGATGAGCTTGAAGCCAGTATTATAGGAAGCATTACGCGATAATCGACAAAAAAGAACGATTATAGGAAGAAGTTACTGATTTTCCTACATAATCGTCGGAAATAGCTGTAATTTTCTTTGACAGGTCTACTCTTCGGCCCTATTATTGCGCGCTTATGTTGAACCCCCCCCTACCAAGTCAGCTAGATATACGAAAACTGACGGTTAAAGGTATCGAGATCGTAGCGGATGCAGCGGTTTCGAGCTTGCCGCGCGTTGTCGATTTGCTTGCCGATCAGGAAGGTTCGATAGCAGTTAAGTTGCGATTTTACATCGACGAGCAGCGCTTTAAGCGCATCGACGGGGAATTGAAATCAACGGTTAACATGTTTTGTCAACGTTGTTTGGAGCCAATGCCGGTAAATATTGATACCCATTTCGAGTTGGGTATTGTCTGGTCAGAAGACGGCGCAGAACGTTTACCAAAGTCGGTGGAACCGCTGATTGTTGGGGAAGAATTAACTGACCTGCATGATATTGTGTCAGAGGAGTTGATTCTCAGTTTGCCGTATGTAAATTACCACTCGGCGGAAGATTGCGGTCAGGAAGTTGGATACTCAGTCGGTGAGCCAGACGAGTTAACAGACACTTCTGACGGGGAATTAGAACAGCGGGAAAATCCGTTTAAAGCATTGGAGAAACTGAAGTTTGAGAAATAGCTTCGAGTCAATGCCAAAATGATATTTGTGAAAATTAATTGTAATACGTAAGTTAAGCGAGGAGTTTCAGCCATGGCTGTACAAAAAAGTAAAGTAACCCGTTCACGTCGTGGTCAACGTCGTTCACATGATTCTCTGTCTGGGCCAACTCTTGCAGTTGATCCAACCAGTGGTGAAACGCATCGTCGGCATCACGTATCAGCAGACGGTTTTTATCGCGGAAATAAAGTTGTCGAAACTAAAGACGACGAATAAGTTTTGATTAGTATCTTTAACGGATGCTAATCAGGCTTGGATATAAAACCGAGAGATGGCTTCGCGTGTTCGCATAGCTATTGATTGTATGGGCGGGGATTTCGGTCCCCGTGTCACAGTTCCCGCTGCAGTTCAAGCAGTTTCCCGCTTTCCAGATGTTGATATATCGCTCGTAGGTGACCGAGAGGCCATCGAACTCGAAATGTCAGCGCTTAAGTCTTCCTTAGCTGACCCTCGACGCTTTAGCATTGTTCATGCTATTGAAGTCGTTGACATGTCAGATAAACCTACCGTGGCCTTGCGGCAAAAACCTCGCTCTTCGATGCGCATGGCAATTGATCTGTTGCATGAAAATAATGCAGATGCGGTCGTCAGTGCGGGTAATACAGGCGCTTTGGTAGCTATTGGTTGTTATGTATTAAAAACACTGCCCGGTATTCGCCGACCTGCTGTGTGTTCTCTAATTCCCTCTATTGACAAACATCTTTATCTTTTGGATTTAGGTGCTAATGTTGATACTGACGCTGAGCATTTATATCAGTTTGCGATATTAGGGGCGGCTTTATCGAGCGCCATTGATGGCACTGAGTCTCCCAGAGTAGGGATACTGAATATTGGCAAGGAAGAAATTAAAGGTAACGATCAAGTAAAAAAGGCCCATAAATTAATAGCTGCCGATAAGGAAATTGATTTTGTCGGATCTATTGAAGGGTGTGATTTGTTTTCTAGTATTGCCGATGTAGTCGTATGCGATGGCTTTGTCGGGAATGTTGCATTAAAAGCATGCGAGGGAACAGCGTCCCATATTTTATCGACAGTGAAAAATGAATTTCAAGATAATTGGTGGTCTCGCTGTTCGGTTTTTTTTGTTAAGCATTGTCTGAATAGAATTTATAAAAAACTCGATCCTCAGAGATACAATGGCGCAAGTTTTTTGGGGCTGACAGGAGTGGTGGTTAAAAGCCACGGAAACAGCTCGGTAGAGAGCTTTTGTCAGGCAATAGGCCAGGCGAAAAAAGAAGTCGAAAGCAATTTGGTCGAAAACATTGGGAAAAAGCTTGGTGCTGCAGTTTAATGGTTTCCATCTAAGTTTTAAGTATTTCAAAACATAATGTGAGTGCTAATGCTCGCCATTTACGAAAATCTAGATCTAATAATTAGGATAATAAAGGACAGCTACTATTATGACAGATTCAACACTTGCTTTCGTTTTTCCAGGTCAAGGCTCCCAAAAAATAGGCATGCTGCGAGAGATAGCCGAACAATTTTCTGTTGTAAAGGATAGTTTTGCAGAAGCGTCGGAAGCACTTGAGTATGATTTGTGGGACATGATTCAAAATGGTGAGCAGGATCAATTGAATCTAACCGAACGAACGCAGCCGATATTGCTTACGTCAAGTGTGGCGTTGTGGAGGGTTTGGCAGGAAAAAAACGGCGTCATGCCATCAGTGATGGCCGGGCACAGTTTAGGCGAGTTTTCAGCCTTGGTTTGCGCGGGGAGTTTGTCGTTTAGCGATGCCGTGAGTTTGGTAAGAGATCGTGGCCAATTTATGCAAACAGCGGTGCCCGTGGGTGTTGGCGCAATGGCAGCTATTCTCGGATTGGAAGACGATGTCATTGTCGATATATGTAAAAAAACAGGGGCCGAGGCTGTGAACTTCAATTCTCCGGGGCAAGTAGTTATAGCCGGTAAAGTGGCAGCGGTCGAGCAAGCTATTGAGCAGTTAAAGGAAGCGGGGGCAAAAAAAGCCATGGCTTTACCCGTTAGTGCACCATTCCATACATCATTGATGAAACCCGCTGGTGAAAAGCTAGCCGAAAAGGTAGCGGGCTTGAAAATTTCATCGCCAGCAATACCGGTGATTCATAATGTTCATGCGCAAAAAGAAAATGATCCTGAAAAAATTAAGGCGTTGCTGGTTAGGCAGATATCGAGCCCTGTGAATTGGCGAGGATGCGTTCAAGCGATGATAGACGGTGGCATCAGTACAATCGTTGAATGCGGTCCGGGTAAGGTTTTAAGTGGCTTGGGTAAGAGAATACATAAACCTCTTAAAACTTGTAATATAGAAAGTCCCGATGGTTTGGAAAAAGCGTTGGCTGAAGTATTAGCGGATTCTTAAATAATAATGAAGAGGAATAATTATGACGGCTAAAGTTGCATTGGTTACCGGTGCGAGTAGGGGAATTGGTCAGGCTATTGCCAGACAATTGGGTGCTTCGGGCTTCCTAGTCATTGGTACTGCCACGACGGAGAGCGGCGGCGCTAACATCAGCCAATATATGGAGGAGTCAGGAATAAACGGTGAAGGGTTGAGGCTCGACGTCACGGACCCGGAATCTATCTCCGTAGTAATGAAGTCAATTACCGAAAAATATGGCGCACCGACAGTTTTGGTAAATAATGCAGGCATCACAAAGGACAATTTATTGATGCGCATGAAAGAAGACGAGTGGAACGATGTAATTGCAACAAATTTGAACTCGATTTACCGCCTTTGTAAGGCGTGTGCCCGGGGTATGACCAAGGCTCGATGGGGCCGGATTGTCAATATCAGTTCTGTCGTTGGTTCGATGGGAAATGCTGGACAGTCGAATTATGCGGCGACCAAAGCCGGTGTGGAAGGTTTTTCACGCGCGTTGGCGCGGGAGTTAGGTTCTCGTAACATCACTGTAAATTGTGTTGCTCCTGGGTTTATCGACACGGATATGACCAAAGAGCTGTCCGATGAGAATAAACAGGAGATGTTGTCCAAAATACCGTTGACTCGTTTGGGCCAGCCCGATGAGGTTGCGGCCGTCGTTAAATTCCTTGTAGAGGAAACTGGAGGCTATATTACCGGTGAAACAGTCCATGTTAACGGCGGTATGTATATGTCATAAGGCTTTGATAAATATGACTATTTTTAAATTTCAAACGCTAAAATGAGAAAAGCTGTTACAAGCTTGATAAAATCGAGTAAAATGCCCGCCGTAATCAAGGTCATGTAGAAACTATCTCTGTGGAACGTATTCCCTTAGTTTGTATGGTGATATTTTAATTAGAGACATAAAGCATAATGCTTTACACTATTAAATTTATTTTAGGAGTCGAAAAAGACGATGAGCAGCATTGAAGATCGCGTAAAAAAAATAGTCGCTGAACAACTGGGTGTTAAAGAAGATGAAGTGCAAACATCAGCCTCGTTTGTTGAGGACTTGGGCGCAGATTCTCTGGATACCGTTGAACTGGTAATGGCTCTAGAAGAAGAATTCGAAACTGAAATTCCAGATGAAGAAGCCGAATTGATTACCACTGTTCAATTAGCCATTGATTACATAAACAAAAATCTTGGCTAAAACGTAATCTTTTGAGTTAACGTTCTGAAAGTCGTTTCTACCTTGAGTAGGACGGCTTTTGTTGTTTCTGGCGATTGTATTAAAAATGCAACGTGTTTTATCGAAAAGAATCAGTGAAGAGGGCACCGACATTGTCAAAACGAAGAGTAGTTGTAACTGGTATGGGAATGGTTACGCCACTTGGGAATGATGTTAATTCTACCTGGGGTGCAATACTGGAAGGGAAAAGCGGTATCGCGGCGACTGAGCTATTTGATGCTTCTTTATACTCGACGCGTTTTGGCGGCTCAGTCAAAAACTTCGATATCAGCCATTATCTATCGGCAAAAGATGCTCGTAAGATGGATTTATTCATTCAATACGGCATGGCGGCCGGCATCCAGGCCTTTGAAGACTCCGGGCTCCAAATTAGCGATCAGAATTGTTCTAGGGTTGGTGCCGCAATCGGTTCCGGCATTGGCGGCCTCGGGTTTATAGAGCGCAATTGCAATTTATTAGAGGCTAGGGGCCCTCGTAAAATATCACCCTTTTTTGTTCCCGGCTCCATTATCAACATGATTGCCGGCAATCTATCGATAAAGTATGGCATGCGAGGCCCCAATATAGCGGTAGCAACTGCCTGTACCACCGGAACTCACAACATTGGCTTGGCTGCAAGAATGATTGCTTATGGCGATGCGGACGCGATGATTGCGGGTGGTGCAGAAATGCCTTTTACGCCCCTGGGTCTAGGAGGATTTGCCGCTGCCAGAGCCCTATCCACTCGTAACGACAATCCGCAGGCGGCAAGCCGGCCATGGGACAAAGATCGTGATGGTTTTGTCTTATCGGAGGGCGCTGGAATGCTGATGCTCGAAGAGTACGAGTTCGCAAAAGCTCGCGGTGCGAATATTTATGCGGAGTTAGCCGGATTCGGTATGAGCGGTGACGCTTATCACATGACGTTACCGCCGGAAGATGGCAGTGGCGCCGCGTCATCCATGCATGCGGCAATATCTGATGCAGGTTTAAATCCCGACAACATCAGCTATATTAATGCTCACGGTACATCTACTCCGGCAGGTGATATTGCGGAAAGCAAGGCCGTCGAGTTGGTGTTTGGTGATTCGGCTAAGTCTTTAGCGGTTAGTTCGACTAAATCAATGATTGGTCACTTACTCGGAGCATCGGGTTCCGTTGAAGCCATCTTTTCAATTTTGGCCATTCGCGATCAAGTTGCGCCGCCGACAATCAATCTCGATGACCCTGATGACGACTGTCATCTAAATTATGTTCCGCATACTGCTCAACAAATGCCGATCGATTTCGCATTATCAAACTCTTTTGGCTTTGGCGGTACCAACGGTAGTTTAGTATTCGGGAAAATCACGTAGTATTTATGCCCAATAAAACGCTGGTAGATGGTGTGTCCTGCTCTACTATCTCGATAAATAATCGAGGTTTGTCTTATGGCGACGGTTTGTTTGAAACCATTAAGGTGCAAAGGGCCGTTCCTGAATTTTATGAGCTCCATCTTCAGCGGCTAATATCAGGGTGCCAAAGACTTAATATTACATTTGATGAGCTCGCGCTAAGAAAAGAGATTACTCAACTCCTTTCAGAAAGCCTTTTTCAGCAATCGGTTCTTAAAATCATTATTACCCGCGGGGATACGACGCGCGGGTATCGTTATGAAGCCAATTTAGATGGCCACCGAATTATTAGTTTAGATGAACTGACACAGGATTATGGTGAGCAGCAAAGGTCGGGCGTAAAAACGATTGTTTGTCAGACTCGTCTGGCTGCGAATTCTGCCGTCGCGGGGATAAAGCATTTAAATCGTCTTGAAAATGTCATTGCGAGGGCCGAGTGGCATGATTCGACTATTGCGGAAGGTTTACTCTTCGATACCGAAAATCATCTGGTCGAAGGGGTCATGTCTAACGTGTTTTTGGTTGACGATGGCGTGTTGTATACGCCCTCGTTAAAGAGTTGTGGCGTTGAAGGAATCATTCGGCATGTGATCCTCTATAGTGTAGCCAGTGCGCTAAACTTATCTGTCCACGTAGGTGATGTTTCTCGTGAGCAGCTAACGCGTGCGGATGAAGTATTTCTCTGTAATAGCCTCATCGGGATTTGGCCTGTGATTGCCATCGATGAGGAAATTAGAGAGATTGGCTCGATCACCCGAAAGGTACAAAATTCATTTTTGAATGTGAGCGCAGTAGATGAGTAGGAAATTGATTTATTCAGTTATCGCGCTTTTTTGTTTCGTAGTCCTGCTGGCAGCGTTTATTGGTATTTATACCTTGCGATACCTTGATACGCCTATGTCTATCGGTGATAAAGGCTTAACGATTACCTTGAGTCGTGGCGATTCATTGAGCAAGGTGGCCTTCGATTTAGAGAGAAGAAATGTTCTTGATTATCCTAAATGGTTGTTAGCCTATAGCCGCTTAAGCGGTAATGGTCTCAATGTAAAAGCTGGTGAATACTTCCTTTCGTCGGGTATTAGTCCGAGGCAGTTCCTGCAGAAGTTGGAACAGGGCGATGTGCAATATTATGAGTTGACCCTAGTGGAAGGATGGAGCTTGCTGCAAGTCCATAACGCTCTACAATTGCAGGAAAAGTTGCAGAAAAAAGTAACCGTAGATATCAGTGCTCAACTCTCGACATTTTTGGACAGTCCAAAGGATTCTCTCGAAGGTTTATTTTTCCCGGATACCTACCGTTACAATAGTACAACCAGTGATATAGATATTTTACTGCAAGCTTACCAGAAAATGCAGAAAGTGCTGGCGGAGGAGTGGAGTCAGAGGGAGCAGGGTTTACCCTACGAAAGCCCTTACGAAGCACTCGTTATGGCATCGTTGATTGAAAAAGAAACTGGGGCGGCTCATGAGCGCGCCCTTATATCCGGTGTTTTTGTGCGCCGTTTACAAATGAAAATGCGCTTGCAGACTGATCCTACGGTAATCTATGGACTGGGAAAAAAATATACCGGAAACTTGCAGTCTCAGCATTTAAAAGACAGTAGTAATCGCTATAATACTTACCGCCACAAAGGACTTCCCCCAACACCCATAGCTTTGGCGGGACGAGAAGCCATTCATGCTGCTTTACACCCTGCTAAGGGCAGTGCGCTATATTTTGTTGCAAAGGGCGATGGTACCCACTATTTTTCGAGCAATCTGAAAGAGCATCAGCAAGCAGTACGGAAATATCAGATATTGCAACGTAGTAAAAACTACTCTTCCGCTCCTATAAGAAATAAAAATGGATAATTAATGGTAGAAAATCCGCGAGGACAATTTGTTACAATCGAGGGCTGCGAAGGTGTCGGAAAATCGACCAATATTGCGTTTATCGCCGAGTCTTTGAAAAAAGCGGACATTCCCTACATTTTGACGCGGGAGCCTGGTGGAACGCCGTTGGCAGAGGATATTCGGAATTTGTTCCTGAGTCCCCGATCAGAACGAGTCGCCGAAAATACTGAATTGCTACTCGTATTTGCTGCCCGCGCGCAGCACATCGCAGAAGTTATTGAGCCTGCTTTGGCGGCTGGGACCTGGGTTGTTTGCGATCGATTTACTGATGCCACGTTTGCCTATCAGGGGGGAGGGCGGGGTATTAGTGCCGCGAAAATTGCTAGTCTTGAGCAATGGGTTCAAGATGATCTTAGGCCGGATTTCACCTTATTGCTTGACGCGCCAATCGCGATCGGGATGGACAGAGTCAGTAAGCGTGGGGAGCTTGATCGTATGGAGCGGGAGCATCAACAGTTTTTTGAGAATGTGCGTAACAGTTATCTTGAAATGGCTGCACAGCACGGGGATCGTTACCGGGTAATCGACGCTTCACAAAATTTATGCGACGTTCAAAAGGCGCTGTCGGCGATTATTTCAGAGATGCTTTCTCATGCCAATAGATAAGGTTTCTACGAACTTTCATGAACAGTTAGAGCTCATTGCAGAATAGGTCTCGTATGACTCAAAATGAAGGCAATCTCGAGGTCTGTTTGCCCTGGCAACACGTTCAATGGCAGCGGGTAATCGACTTACATCTTAACGCTCGGCTTCCGCACGCTTTATTGCTAAGTGGCATGTCGGGGATTGGTAAGAGCCGTTTCGCATTGGCCCTCGCGCATTATCTGATGTGTAGCGAGCCACAGGGTGAAGTTGCGTGCGGGCATTGTCGGCAGTGCACGTTTAATCTCGCGGGCACCCACCCGGATTTAAAAATATTGGAGCCGGAAGAGAGCGGCAAGCAGATAAAAGTTGATCATATTCGCGGGCTCGTTAATTTTCTAGATCAAACTTCACTGCAGGGCGGCTACAAAATCGCTCTAATTTCACCGGCGGAAAATATGAACCTCAATGCCGCTAATGCGCTACTTAAAAGTTTAGAAGAACCCTCTGCCAGCACATTATTGTTGTTAATTACCGATTCTCCCAGTCGTTTATTGCCGACGATTCGGTCGCGCTGTCAAAGTTATAAATTTAATATTCCGGCCGTCGAGGAGGCGACCAGTTGGTTGACAAAATTAATACCGCCGCAAACTGACGCTGTTCAATTACTACAGGAGTCTTACGGTCAGCCATTAACAGCATTAGCGATGCTAGAGACGGATGAAATTAGCCACAGGCAGAAAATGTCTAGCGAGTTTATAGGTATGTTGAAGGGCCGTGAAACGCCGGTTGCTGTGGCAGGAAAATGGCTTCAATATGATCTTGTTAGCGCGCTTGAGTGGCTTAGCAGAAAATTAGCAGCGATTATTTCGCTGCGGATGGCTAATAAAACGGTTGATGACGACTGGCATGAAGTCGGTGTTAAGGTCAATGTTCAGGAAGTGTTCAGATTGTTTGATCAGGTGGTATTATTACTCGATCAACTTAATAGAGGCGCCAACCCGAACAAGCAATTGGCCCTGGAAGAATTGATGCTCCACGCTTACGATTCTTTTCGAAAGAGTTCTCCTTTAAAGTGAATTAAAGATGGAGATTATTGGAATCTGGCGCTATTCTAACAGGAGTCAGTTCGTCATGTTTTATGTAGTTATTGTGAAATTCAGGAGAAAGACGCTGTAATGAATAGTGCCGCCGCCCCCCAAGGTCCGCGAAATGGAATTCTTTCGCTGACTATCAAAGATAAAGCTGTTCTGTACGCCGCGTATATGCCGTATTTAATTAATGGTGGCTTGTTTATACCCACTAATAAACCCTACAACATAAACGACGAAGTGTTTATGCTTCTTAATTTAATGGACGAGCCGGAGAAAATACCCGTGGCCGGAAAAGTTGTTTGGGTCACGCCTAAGGGTGCACAGGGAAATCGAGCCGCTGGGATTGGTGTACAGTTTAATGGTCAGGATGAAACGGCTAATAATAAGATTGAAAACTACTTAGCTGGTTCATTAGACTCCGACCGACCGACTCATACCATGTAATGACTGGAATTGTGGTGGGAAGCGTTGGCTTCTTGCTGATATCTTCTCCTTTTTTTTAGTTTTCACTCCATCTCAGTTTTAAACCCTTCTATATCTCTTCTTTCTCTATCAGCCGAGATCGTTTATATGTTTGTTGATTCACATTGTCACCTTGATCGGATAGATCTCACACCTTATCAAGGAGATCTCGGGCTTGCCATCAAGGCGGCTAACGAAAGAGGTGTCGACAGGATGTTATGCGTTGGTATCGACATGGCTAATGCGCAAATCGTTGTGGATATCGCGCAAGCTTATCAGTGTGTCTACGCGTCGGTAGGCATTCATCCGATGGATGTAGAGCGTCAGCAAGTGGAGTGGAGTCAACTTGAAAGCCTGGCTAATGCTGAAAAAGTGGTCGCGGTAGGAGAGACAGGGCTTGATTATTTTTACAGTGAAGACAGTGCCGATCTTCAACAAGAGAGTTTTCGTCTCCACTTGGAACTTGCCGCAAAAGTAAAAAAGCCCACCATTGTTCATACGCGAAACGCACAGGCCGATACTATAAAGATTATTAGTGAGTGTGGGGAGCGTTCCGAGGGTGGTGTTTTACACTGTTTTACTGAAGGTTGGTCAATGGCGAAACAGGCACTGGATTTAAATTATTATATTTCATTCTCAGGTATTGTAACGTTCAATAACGCGGCTGATCTGCGCGATGTAGCACAAAAAGTCCCCCTAGATAGATTGCTAATAGAGACTGACTCGCCTTATTTAGCACCTGTACCCCACAGAAAGAAAAAAAATGAACCTCAGTACGTTGTTGAGGTTGCCGAATGTCTTGCCGGGCTACACAACGTTTCCGTAGAACGATTAGCGGAAATAACGTCTGAAAATTTTGAGCGCTTATTTTTGTGAGTCCACGCTTGTTTTAGTAAATTCAAGCCAGTCTATATAAATTCAGACTCGTTTTTGTAAATTCGTACTAGGGGATATTGATAAGAAACGAGCCGCCGCCCTCTTTGCGATTTAACAGCTCAATTGAACCTTGCCGGTCCTTGCATCGGTGTAATGCAGCTATTTCTTGAGAAAAAAACAAACCGAGATTAGTGCTGCCGCTATGAAAATCAATACTGCGGCTGGTATTGCTTAATTTTTCTATGATCTGTGCAGGATACCCATTTCCATTGTCTAAAATGGAAATTTGCAAATATTCGTCTCTTTGCTCGGCCTTAACGATTATCGAGTCTTTCGTATATTTGGCACAATTGACCAAAATATTGTTGATAACACCAGCGATCAGGTTTTCGTCAAAAAAACCGGTGAGATCTTCATCGCAAATGATTTCTATGTGTATTTGATTGACGTCAAACAGTAACTTTTGACTCGCAATTTGCTCCTCTAAAAAGTCGGCGACAAAAATTTCTGTCAAATTTAGAGTGAGTTGATCGTTTTGTAATCGGTACAAACCCAATAGATAAATTAACGAGTTATTTATCCGTGATGCTTCACCGCGTAAAATACTATAGCTCTTTCTATGTTCAGGGCGATCTTCTGTGCTGATGTCTATTACCTCATCCAAGGAGGCAAGGAGCATACTAAGAGAGTTTTTTATATCGTGAACAGACGATGCTAGCAGCATCGGAAAATCGATATCAACGGGATCCCTGGAGTCTGGTTTTGACATGGTTCCCTCCGTTTACTTCGCCGATTTTTGGAGTTTTTCATAATGATCGCAAAGAACTTTGTATCGATCATAAAGAGGGTTGTCACTACTTAAATGCTGTAGTTTTTCCTTGGCTATACCGCAGCGATCTAACTGGCTTGGCGTAGTCCCGTTGGCTGTCATTTCCCTGACGAGGGCCAACATTAAGTTTAGATTCAAGCCCATGTTATTCGGATAGTGTTTTAATCCCTGGCTAAAAAGCTCAACCGCTTTATCGTATTCCTTGCCGGTGAACAGCTTTTTCCCGGCAGTATTTAATTCGACGGCTTGCTGTTTGCCTTTTTTACTCAACGGTTCGTCGGAAATTCGGTCGATCGCATCGGATAATTCATCGTTATCTGCATGAATCTCAGAGAGATCTTTCAACAATTTTTTTGCCTTGTCACGGTCTCCAGCAGCACTGTATGTCTGGGCCATGTCGAGCATTAACTGCGCGGGTTTGCTGATTGCAGTATCAAGCCTTGATTCAACGTTTGCAATAATACTTTGAGATTTTTCCAGGTTTCCTGCTTTCGCGCATACGTTCGCTTCGAGTATGTCCGATTGTAGATTCACTGTATCATCATTGAATTTTCGTTTTACTTTTCGCAGAACTTCATCGACATCTTTAAGCCGTTTCTTCGGGTTTTCATTGTATTCCATTTCCGATGTTATCGTTCTGGCTAATTTAAAATGGTGCTCTGGAGATTCGTAGACAGAGTTATTTCCTAATCGAATCACTTTTTTACGCGCTAACTCTGCCTGTGACCAGTTGTGGTTGTCTTCACTCAGGTCGGCGAGTTTTTCCTGTCGTAATATAGCATTGGGAGAAAGTTCTATTGCTTGCTCCAGAATCTTTTGGGCTGATTCTGATTGTCCTCTTTGATTATGAATCTCAGCCATGCAGTCGTAAATTTCCAGACAGAGACAGCCATTATCGATTAAATTACCAAAAACTTTTTCTGCGCCATCAAGGTCGCCGAGTGCAATAAGTGATTTACCCAAGCCTATGTTAGCCCACTCTAAGTCTCTATCGCGGACTATGCCTTCGTAAACTTGTTTGGCTTTGTCGAATTTACGTCTCTTGTATAAACAGCCGCCCATGATCCGAAAGCAGCGAAATTCGTATTTGTCATGCATGTTGATGCGTTGTTGGCACAGGGCAATGGCTCTATCCAAGCTGTCTTTATCAATGGCATCGTTTATTTCATAAAGTGCTTCTTTTTCAATAGTCAATCGATCGAGGCGTTTTTCCAGTACTGAAAGTGTGAAGGGTTTCGTGAGATAATCGTCGGGTTGGTATTCGAGTGCTCCGAAAACCATGTCTTTCGTGGTTTCCGCCGTAATCATCATATAAATACATTTTTGTTCTAAAAGTTTTTTGTAGCGAAGCTCTTCTAAGATTTGCTGACCGTTTTTACCGTCGCCGAGGTTGTAATCTGCGAGAATAATGTCATAGGAGTTTTCTTCGCATTTTGCGATGGCATGCTCGCCATTGGATACGGTTTCTACATTTTTGACCCCGAAGTTTTCAACCATGCGACGTATTGACCCACGCATATCCGGATAGTCATCTATGATTAATACCGATTTATGTTTGTAAATTTTAAGCAGATCCAATTTTGATAAGGCCATATAAAATTCTTAATATCTTTTGACTTGAATGTATAAAAAAATGTTTAATTATCAGGCATATAGTATAGGTTACTTTAAGTAATTTGCAGGAATTTGAAAAGGAAAAATAGTGAAAGATCAAACAAATACAGTCGGAGTTATGTTGGAGTGGCAACAAATCGCAGTAGGCGCGGCGGTAGTCGCTAAAATGTACCCGAATTACGCCCTGTTTTGCGAGTTGAGTGGATTTGCCAGCGCGGCTAAGTTCTCGGCCATATTGGATTTGGTTTGGGAGTGTGCAGGCGGAGTCAACCATAAGATAGACTTCAGTAAGCAGTTGACCAAATTGGAGCAGCTGACACCAGATTCAGATTCATACGACATGTATGGTGTGTGGCCGGCTTTGGACGCGGCAACGGCAATGAATTCCCTGCTGAGTGCTTGCGACAAGTGGGATCCAGACGAGATCAGCTCAGTGATTATTCTTTCGAATTCTACTATTTCCTCTTATTTGGAATTCATCGCGGAGCAGGAAAAAGACACTGATAGTCGTCTGCAGGCAGTTGATAAAAGTGACCCTGCGGAGGGTACCGGCGATGAGGTTGATTTTGATGATACTCCTATCCACGAGCTGTTTGAAGAGCAGGATCGGTACCTAGAGCTCGTTTCGGATAAATTGCTAAAGGATAGTGAATCATTGGGGCGAAGAGCCGCCGTAAATGCGTTGCGCCAATTTTCTCGACATATTGGTCTCAGTAATATTGGCTTGAGTCTATAAATTGTCTTTTCACAGGATCACTGTACAAAGTCTCTGTTACACGATCACATGAACAGAGATCGTTGGATAACGTACAAACAAAAAATTACATTGATCCCTTACTTATAATCATTATAATTAACTTCATATTTCTTTATAAATTACTTTATAGTTTGGCTTTAATCTATTGATTTAATAAGAATAAATGAAATTTTTACTTCGGAGTAACAACATGCAACAAATAATTCGACGTTTTTTGGTATTCACGGTTGCGTTAGCTATGCCCGCATTAGCCATGGCGGACGGAGAGATCGATTCCGCAAACACGGCCTGGATATTGACCTCGACAGCACTGGTTTTATTTATGACCTTGCCGGGATTGGCGCTATTTTACGGTGGCTTGGTTCGGTCAAAAAATGTATTAAGCATACTTATGCAATGTTTTGCTATTGCCTGTATGTCCTCAATTATTTGGTTTGTATTAGGTTATAGTCTTGCGTTTACTGAAGGGTCATCATTAATTGGCGGGCTCAGCAAAGTATTGTTAGTAGGTGTCGACGTAAACTCCGTTTCCGGGGACATTCCCGAAAGCGTTTTCATTATGTTCCAAATGACGTTCGCTATTATTACTCCTGCGTTGATTATTGGCGGTTTTGCCGAGCGAATGAGATTTTCGGCTGTTTTATTGTTTTCAGCGATTTGGTTACTGGCAGTGTATGTACCCGTTACTCATTGGGTTTGGGGTGGCGGCTGGCTGGGTGAGATGGGCTTACTTGACTATGCAGGGGGAACGGTTGTTCATATCACTGCAGGTGTCGGCGCTTTGGTCGCGGCATTGGTACTAGGTCCGCGAAAAGGGTTTGGCGAGACCGCTATGCCTCCGCACAATATGACTATGACGATTACCGGAGCTGGAATGCTGTGGGTTGGGTGGTTTGGATTCAATGCAGGGAGTGCCTTGGCGGCAAACGGTGACGCGGGTATGGCAATGTTAGTTACGCATTTGTCAGCGTCCGCAGGCGCCTTTACCTGGCTGGTTATCGAATGGATAAGATACGGGAAGCCCAGTGCTTTGGGAGCTGTTACCGGGATGGTTGCCGGTTTAGGTACGATTACTCCCGCTTCAGGATTTGTTGGCCCCGGTGGCGCACTTGTGATCGGTGTTAGCGCCGGCATTATATGTTTCTACGCGACAATGACGATGAAGCAAGTCCTTAAGATTGATGATTCATTGGACGTGTTTCCAGTGCACGGTGTCGGCGGTATATTGGGGACATTTATGGCGGGTATATTTGTCAGTTCGGAGCTGGGTGTATTTAGCGGAAATGGTCTAGCCGATGGCATGACAATAGCGGGGCAGGTCGGTGTGCAGCTTACCGGAATTATCGCGGTTCTCGTTTACACTGCCATCGTAACGTTTATTATTCTTAAAGTCGTCGGGTTGCTGGTGACCTTGCGCGTGTCTGACGAGGAGGAGACTGAAGGATTAGATGTCATTGCGCACAACGAGCGCGGCTACGATTTATAGTAGTATCAAGCGTGTCCAGCAGCCGGCGAGAGGGCCGGTTTCTGGGCAGTTGGCGTTAAGATTGTCGGTTTTCGGGTCGTCAGTTTCTGGAAAGAAAGAGGGCTAAGTTAACCAATATAATATATGAATAATACGCGTTCCCGTAAGTCATAAATAAACTATAAAAACAGGCAAGTAAATTCAAGTTTGGCCGATAAGTTACCTATTGAAGTTTTCGTTATTCTAGGTGGTTTATATGAACTTATCCAATCTGTTCAATTTTCCTGTGTCGGAGCAGCGTTCTGCAGCACACAGGCATCATGAGGGCGGACACACGCCAGTCGACTCGTTGCTGCAAAGTGAAAAGTCAGTGTCGGGAATATCCGTTTCTACCCTATCGGGATCACAGACCTCAGTATCAATTAGTTTTTCACAAACGGCTCTCTATCTTTCGAAAAGTTATGGACAATCCCCTTTCGTTAGCCCTCCTGTACAGAGCGAGGAAATCGTAGCAGACAATAGCCTGTCACAAAAAAGTGCTGATACTATTCTTGGCTTTATTGAACATTATCTGGAAAGAAAGGTTAAGGACGGAGCGACGGAGGAGGATTCAGCGAAATCGCTTGAATTGGCACTGGAAGGTTTTGAACAGGGCTATTCTGAGGCAATCGAAAGTTTGGGCGGATTAGAGAGTTTACCCGGTACCGTAGCTGATGGAATTGTCGAGACTGGGCGTTTGGTTCGAGAAGGTATTGCCGCACTCCAAAACGAGCTGCAGGGAAACGTCGCCTCAAGTGAAAACGATGATCATGAAGGGATACATTCCGATAAGCGCGATACCACAACAGCGCCATCCGCTAAGCCTCTCTCGGAACACAGAACGACGGGGTTTAGTGACTTACAGGCGGTGGCCGCGGGATATGCTGAGAGTTACCGTCGAAACGAAAGCGTCGATTTACAAGTAAAGACGAATGATGGCGATATTATTACTCTTAGTTTTAGTGCGAGTCACTCACGCGACTTACAGGAAGGTTTCTACTCAGATCAACAGTCATCAGTGTATGCTATTCAACAACGTTATTCTGCGTCTTCTAATTTTGGCTTAACGATACAAGGCGAGTTAGATGAAGGCGAGTTAAATGCCTTAAATGATTTGCTCTCGGAAGTAACAGAATTGTCCAATGAATTTTTCGAGGGAGATTTTCAAACGGCCTATGCCATGGCCTTAGATTTCGAATTAGACTTTTCTGAATTCTCACAATTTTCACTGGATCTGGCCTTAACGACAAAAGCCCAAATCGTAGAAACTTATGCTGGCGGTTATACCGAGGGCCTCGTCGGCAATGCGTCCCCGGGGAATGGCGACTTGTTCGATACACACAGCGGTCGTTTTGATCATGTTGTGAAAATCATCGAGCAGTTGAATAGATTATTTGAAAAAGCTGAAAAATTTGACCAGCCGAATCAGCTACTAACGGAATTGCTGGCAAATCATTTAGCACAGACAAACCTGACTGATCAACAATCCTTGTCTGCATTGACGCCATTGGTAGCAGCGGACTGAGTTGACAAGCTTTTTTAGTCGAACGCTGTGAGTTAAAATGAGAGGCTCAAGTCATCGGTTGATTAGAGTCTTATGAAGAAATTAATTATCTATAATACATTGGGTTGTCACCTGTGCGAGCAAGCTGTCGATTTGATAACGCCTTTAATAACAAACGGTTACCAAATTGAATCTGTTGATATTAGTGAGTCCGATACACTAGTAGAGCTTTATGGAATTCGTATCCCTGTGATCGCCCGCGATGATACCGGTCAGGAGATAGCTTGGCCCTTTGATGGAAATGAGTTTCTAGCATTTTTGCAGTAAAGGCTCGCTGATGTTTTGGGGTAGCTTAAAAAAATCAATCGCGTTTCTTGTCGTTTGTGCAGCTATTGTGTCCGTGGATTTGGAGCTGCTATTCGCTATGACTTCCAGAATATAGGGTAGGGTGTGGGGTTCGTTTCGCCCTTTTACTGTGAGTGTTGGTTTAGGTTTAACACGCGGAGTCAAATACGGTGAGTCTGACTCAATCATTAGGCGCTCAAGAGGGATATCTCCTACAAATTCTTGCAAGTGCAAACCTCTGCGTTCGTCGCATATCCAGGCAGTTATACCCAAATAGAAACCTAAGTCCAAATATTTAAAAGCTTGCTGTTTATTTCCTGTAAAGCAGTGAATGACAACATTGGGTAGCTGGTTTTTATATGATGACAACAATTGCCACTGTTCTTCGAACGCATCCCGTTCGTGTAAAAATAATGGTAATCGCAATTCGATGGCGAGTTCAATTTGTTGTTCAAAGGCCTTAATCTGTTGCTCTTTTGTAGAAAAATTACGGTTAAAATCCAGTCCGCATTCGCCAATCGCTCGAACTGAGCTGACTTTGGCAAGGCTTTTCATACACTCCAAAGTCTCTTTGGTCATTAGTTTTGCATCATGTGGGTGGACGCCGGCCGTGCTCGACAACTGTAAAGGATTGTTTGACGCAATTAGAGCTGCTTTCTGGCTTTCCTCAATGTTGGTGCCGGTAATGATGATGTGCTGGACCCCTGCACCTATTGCTCGATGCAATACCTCTTCAAAATCGGAATCGAACCGCTTGTTCGTTAAATTGGCCCCAATATCCACCAGGGGACAATTGACAGGAAGAGTAGTTTTCGATTGTAATTTTGTCATTTTGTCATTGGGTACAGCAGCGATGAATAGTTACGAGTATGAGGGTGTTCTGTGTGTTCGCCGACGCGTTACGGGTTTCTGCCGGTTTTGTACTTTACCTGAAACTTGAGGGGTATTGATATATAATCTATCGGTAATCTTCAATTTTCGAACAGTTTTAAAATTCTTCTAATATGCCGCTATAGTTTTACGGCTGGTGAATGGGAATTGATTTTTAATTCGTTGAACTGAAGGCGCAACCAGACTAGTAAGGAAGTCGGGAAAACTATGGCGAATATACTTGATAGCGTAGACCAAAGAACTAAATTGGTAGGGCAAAATCGATTGGAGTTACTCACTTTTCGATTGAAGGGGTCGCAGTTATTTGCCATTAATGTATTTAAGGTTCAAGAAGTTCAACAACTTCCCCGGTTGAATATCATGCCGAAAAGCGACCCGGTTATTGTGGGCGTAACGACGGTACGAGGCCAAACCATCCCGGTCATTGATTTGAGTTTGGCTATCGGTCGCAGCCCGATCGTACAAGATGAGCACGCTAATATCATCGTCACTGAATACAATCGGTCCGTTCAAGCTTTTTTGATTGGGAGTGTGGACGGTATTGTCAATTTGAATTGGGAGGAAGTAATGCCGCCCCCGGCGGCAACTGGTCGTAGTCATTTCCTTACGGCGATCACGCGAATTGAAGAAAAAATCGTTGAAATTATTGATGTGGAGCGAGTTTTAGCACAGGTCATCAGTTTTGATACCAATATTTCTGACGATATTCTCGACGATGAGCTAATTTCCTTTGCGCGAGAGAAAACAGTATTACTCGTCGATGATTCGCCAGTGGCAATCGGCCAGGCTAAGACAACCCTTGAACAGTTGGGGCTCAATGTTGTTGTAGAGACAGACGGACTAAAAGGCCTACGGCGGTTGCAGGCATGGAGAGATGCCGGGTACGATTTTGAGAAAAATTTGCTGATGGTTATTACCGATGCGGAAATGCCAGAAATGGATGGCTACCGTATGACGACTGAAATTAGAAATGACGCGTTGTTGAAAGATTTGCACATTGTTTTACACACATCTTTAAGCGGTAGTTTTAATGAGGCGATGGTGAAAAAAGTGGGATGTGATGGCTTTCTTTCCAAATTTCAACCGGATGTTCTAGCTAAAACTGTGCAGGACAGACTTCGGGATGTTAAGCCGGACTGAGAGGAAGCATTTAGACATCGGCAAGTAGATGAAAGATTGGAATAAGAGCGGCTTAGAAATTTCGGCACTTACTGTACTACCTACCTGGCAAGCGACAGCATTTGAGGCAGCAGCACGTCTTTAAATTTCCATCGGCGGCCTTATCTTGTCTTTTGAATTTCGCTGGCGTGATCACTTTTGCTTATATTGCCAATCGTCAACCCAGCGTTATTTATTATTGATGAATCAAACCCCATGCGATAGCCGTAAATAACGGCGAACGCTAAGACGTTTTGAACGTAGTCACGTGTTTCATGGTACGGCAACGTCTCAATCCATAGGTCGTAAGGCAAAGCTGAGTTTTGTCGGTTTAACCACCTTTTTACGCGATGAGGCCCGGCGTTATAGGCGGCCGTTGCTAGAATATGATTGCCTTGGAAATCGGCTAATAGCTGTTTCAGATAGGAACTGCCCAGCGTGATGTTCGTTTCAGCCCGATAGAGATCACTGACTCTGAATTTTACTCCCATTTTTTGCGCTACCTGCCGAGCAGTTCGCGGAGTTAATTGTAATAAACCGCGAGCACCGGCCGACGAATAGGCGTCGATAGCAAAGGCACTTTCTTGTCTGGCGATCGCATAAAGCCATTCGGGTTTGATGGTCGCAGAGCTCGCCGACTGGATCATTGGTGCTTCGAACGCGAGGGGAAATCGAACATCCAGGTCGTTCCACGAGTCTGCTTTAATCGTCGTCATAATGGCTTGTTGGTGCCATCCCCAGTTGTGTACTATTTCAGTGGCCGTGATCAATTGTGATCGGTCAAAATGTTCGATCGCTGAAAACCACTCCCTTCTCGCTGACACCAGATTATCTTGTCGATAGAACGCATGGGCTCTTTGAATCGCTTTGTTACGAACGACCTGATCTTTGTCGATGGACGCCGCTGCGCTGACGTGATTAAAATCGTAATTGTGTTCGACAAGATCTGCCGCCAAGAAACCGTAGTAATTTCTTTCGCTCGCTAATTGTCGCAATAATTTTTTCGCGGGTGACGAATGGCTATTTTGGTGTTGGTAACTTCGCGCTAACCAGTAACGCCAGCGTGGTAGTTCGCTTAATTCCGGTGGTAACATCGAAATCCAAAGTCTGGCTTGAGACCACTTTTGTTTCTTTAAAGCGAGGCGAATACGCCATTCCATTAAATAATCGTCGTCGGCATTAGGATCGTTAACAATTAACCAATCAAGCGCATTTTCGTGATCTGACGCAATAATTTGCCGGGCGATTTTGTTTCTTACTTCACTAAACTGTCGATCTGAAAACTGGTAAACGCCTCGATATTTTACCCACAAATTACTGGCTAATAGGCCATCCCGGGCCGCCAGACGTTTTAAACCGTGGGAGACGATATCGATCGTGTAGGGAACCCCGTCAGAAAACTCGTGAACGTTTGTCAGTCGGCGGGGGTTGTTGTGGACGTCCATGAGACGTCTCGCATAAGGTTTTAGTCGCGCTGAAGATCTTTTTGTCAGGTATCTGGCAAGCAGACGATTTTTTGCATTTAGTGCAAGCTGAATACGACTCCAGACGAGTTCGTCAGTTTTCATACCTGCACTTTCCCAGCGTTTAAATACGGGGTCGCAGACATCGGGCATCGATTGTTTGTTGAGCCAGTGAGTACTGGTTTGTTCCAGTGCGATTTGATGGTAGCCGGTAGCGTACAGTGCTTCTAAGTGCAGGCATTTGAGTTTATCGCCCGCTATGCTGACGTCATAATAGCGATTGAAATCCTGCCATTTCTTTTTTCTTGCGAGCATCAAGAGCCACTTCTGATGTAGCTGTTTGCTGGCAACTGTATTGTTGTTTTCGAGCAAAAACTGATCGACATCCCTGTAAGGTAAGGTCTTCAAGCGTTTGACTAACTCGCTCTTTAATAGATAGGGATAAAGCGGATAGCCTTTGAGTTGCTCTAAGCCCCTTCGGGTATTGGTCTTATGCCCCTTATTAATCGCGATAAGTGTTTGTCGGTACAACAGGCCTTGCTCAGCAACGGAGGGGTTTAGATCGGAACTGCCAGCCGAGATGGAAGGCACGACGGGCATCTGGAGCTTTTCCGGGGAAGCAGCAGTCGCGTGATATCCCATTAACAGCGTAGCCAGCGCAAAGCTGTGCAGAGAAAAACTCCTTAAGTAGTGTGGAGTCCTATTTAACAAGCCTTGTGTAATTTGTGGGCGTATATACAAAATACTGTTCCAGATGATTTTACTGTATATCGGACTCTGCTTTATCGTTCAGCAATGATAGAATGCCCAACCTCCGCGAATGAGCTAGTCATTCAGCGGTCTTTTACGCTTTTAACTACCTATAAAATAGTATGTAGGGCTGCTCCTAATATGTACTGAATGTTGCCATGTACATAAGCTTTTTACAATTGCTGTTTATTCTGTTTAAGGATTTTTCCATGCCGCTTATGCGCGTTAATGATTTGGCTTTGAGTTTTGGCCCACATGTTATTCTTGAAGAAGCAAATTTCCAGCTTTATAAGAGCGACCGAATTTGTCTGGTGGGGCGAAATGGCGCTGGAAAATCGACTTTAATGAAGTTGATGGAAGGCGTAATCCTGCCAGATGGCGGTAATATTTGGAAAAAACCTACCCTCCGTATTTCTAGGCTGGAACAAGAGTTACCGAAAGCTAGCGAGGAAACAGTTCTAGAGGTTGTAGCGGATGGCTTAGCTGACGTGGGTGCCTTGCTTCGCGATTACGACTTGCTAGCATCCGGCGCAATGGATGATGGAGACTTGCTGAAGTTGGAACGACTTCAGCATGAAATAGAAGCGAAAGATGGGTGGAGTTATCAGCAGAAAATAGATGAAGTATTAAGTCGACTGGGTCTCCCGGGAGAGAAGAAAATGTCGTCACTGTCAGGCGGTTGGCGGCGACGTGTAGCGCTCGGCAAAGCTCTAGTGACCGCTCCCGACGTACTTCTGCTCGATGAGCCTACCAACCATCTTGATATCGAGACGATAGAGTGGCTTGAAAAACAGTTGTTGGATTTCCCTGGCGCTGTTTTATTTATAACGCACGATCGCGCACTGACTCGACGTTTATCTACAAAAATAATTCAGTTGGATAGAGGCCGCATAACGATGTTTCAGTGCGGTTACGATAGTTTTTTGACCGAACGAGAGCATATGCTTGAGGTCGAACAACAGCAAAATGCTCTTTTTGATAAGCGTTTGGCTCAAGAAGAAGTTTGGATAAGGCAAGGTATTAAAGCTCGCAGAACCCGTAATGAAGGTCGTGTTAGGGCTCTGAAAAAATTGAGAGAGGAGCGGTCGCAAAGACGAAATGTACAAGGAACCGCTAAAATCCTCGTTGAATCTGGCCGGACCTCCGGTAAGCTTGTTGCCGAACTAGAAGATGTTAGTTTTTCCTTTGATAATCAATTGTTATTTAGCGGTCTAAATTTCAATCTGTTGCGCGGCGACAAAATTGGTTTGTTAGGTCCTAACGGTGTGGGTAAGACGACGCTGATAAAGGTGTTGCTTGGCGAACTGCAACCGACGGGCGGTGCTATTAAATTAGGAACAAAACTGGACGTTGCCTATTATGACCAAATGCGTGATCAGTTAGATGACGAAAAAACCATTGTCGATACTGTCGGTCAGGGACGTGAGAGCATTACCATTAATGGCAATACTCGTCATATTTTGAGTTACCTGGGTGATTTTCTGTTCTCACCTGAACGCGCAAGAACACCTCTAAAAGCCCTTTCCGGAGGTGAACGAAACCGCGTTCAATTAGCCTGTTTGTTTAGTTTACCGGCAAACATTTTAGTTTTAGACGAACCTACCAATGATCTGGACGTCGAAACTTTAGAGTTACTTGAGTCGGTATTGGTCGAGTTTAAAGGAACTGTTTTGTTGGTGAGCCACGACCGCGATTTTATGGACAATGTTGTCACTGGAACGTTGGCTTTTGAGGGCCACGGAAAGGTACTCGAATATGTCGGAGGCTATAAAGACTGGCTTCGTCAAGGGGGACAATTTGATTTCTCAGATAAATTGGTGGAAGACGTCATTGTTGCGGATTCTGAGGTAAAAGAAAAAGAGCCATCGGAATCACCAGAGCAAAAAGTAAAACCCCTCAAAAAATTGAGTTACAAAGAAAAACGCGAACTTGAAGATTTACCCAAACTGATAGAAACGCTAGAAATCGAGCAAGAGAAGTTACAAAAAATCGCCTCATCAGCTGATTTTTATCAGCAGCCGCACCAAGTAACCAGTGTCCATACGGAAAAAATGGCAGAAGTGAATACCAAGCTGGAAGAATGTTATGAGCGTTGGGTAGAATTGTCAGACGAGTAGCCTGTTTGACTGAGAGTTTTTGTAATCGTGGGCATTTTCTTGGTTCTGATACGATTGTTGGCGTCAGAAAAGCTTCTTTTTGCAAGGCGTCAGAAAAGCCTAGCTACACAAAATGACCGTACCTAGCTGTTGCTGATGGCGATTTGGAGCATCGACTTGGGGGCTGTCGTATTCGTTTCGGCTCCGTCGCGATCAGTGAAATAGTTAGAACTGCCGTTATGGCTTTCCGGGTTTCCCCCATTTTTTTGGCTGTTCTGAGAATTTCTCTAAGCATTGAATCATCTCGCGGTCTTCGACGGCGACATGATCGGTCAGCCAGTTCCGAAGAAATTGGGTGATTTCTGAGGATGGCTTTTCCCAGTTGGGAGATGAGTGAGTACAAAATTCGGCCGTTTTTCTTAGGAAATCCAGGTGAGCCTCTCGATGCCTTTCATAATGTTTATAGTTAGCCATTTTCATGGCGTTTTCTTCGAGTTCAAAGTGCTCGGTGATGTATTGAGTCATGGCGTTGAGTACTTCCGATATCGCCTCTCCGTTTGATCTTTTATCGATTGCGGCTTCCAATTGGTCTAACTTTTTCGCTAAATGATTGTGTTGATATTCTATTTTCTTAGTCAGTTCAGAGTATGTGGTCATCAGGCGTCATCCTTTCTACTCGCGACTTATTTTGGCAAAAAAACCATCGTCATTAAATTCAGGTCGTCGTCACAGTTGTTGATTACCCGCAACAGTCATACTCGATCTCGCTGCATAGATTTTAGGACGGTGCTTGGGTGAGGGACCTTAATGTAGATCAAAAAAATGATTGATATGTCGCAGATCATTTTTTGTGTCGATTAGTTTCTTTCTAAGGGAAGGGTTTTGGGATTAAGGTGATGAGCTATATCTATTGAAACCTGAGGGGTGCTCTATATAGTTTACTTCTACAAATAGATCCTGAGAGCCTATTCGAATTTGTGCCCTACCGGGATATCACTCGATACACCGGTAGGGCGTTGATTAATTATCTTCTACCCGCACTGCGAGTACATCACACCCAGCGCCATGTAAAACACCGTTAGCTGTTGAACCGAGCAATAGAGCCAGACCGTGACGACCGTGGCTGCCGACAACGACTAAATCCGCATTTAGCTCTTCAGCTACGGCGTGGATTTCAGTTTCGGGACGGCCGATAACAATATGTTGGCAGTCAGCCGAAATGTCATATTTTGCAGAGAAAGTCGACAGCTGTGATTTTGCCTGCTTTTGAATTTCGTCTTGAATGCCGGAAAAATCCATGGGAATATCACCACCATAGGCAAAACTAAGCGGTTCAATAACGTGGATAACATGCAAGCTGGCACCACTATTTTTTGCTAACGAATGCGCCTTGTTAGCAACTTGAACAGCTTCCTCCGAAAGATCTATTGCTAACAGTACGGTTTTAAAGTCGCTCATAGGGAATTCCTCATAGAATAGCTATCTTTAGGGTTAATTAAGGTATAGATTTGCCGCAATGTCTAGTTATACAAAATATAAAATATAAACCTAGAGTTTGTCCACTATTTGAAGGGGGTGTTGTTGAATTATCTGATTATATTGATTTTGATCGCTGTTGTAGTTGGACCAATCTTCGGACTTATGCCAAGTTCAAAGCAAAAACGTCAGATGAAACTGCGTGATAAGGCTTTGGAGTTAGGTTTTCATGTGAAAATCTGTCATCTTCCGCAAGTACACCGCGCCAAAGTCAGAAAAGAAGACTCTGTTGAAGGTGTTGCCTATCGACTGCCAAGAAATAAACCTAATCGTAAGGGCGTGTCTGAGGATAGCGGTCTTCAAGTTCTTTGTCTGAGGGACGGGGCGGAGCAAGATATCCCTAAAAGCCACAATGCCTATTTTTTGTGTTTGCAAGAAGCATTAGCGGCGCTACCTAGCGATGTTGTTGCGTTGGAGATGACGGCGTTGTGGTACGGTATTTACTGGTCCGAGCACGGCTCCGTCGAAGACGTTCTGATCTTCAAAAACCAACTGGATCTAATGGATAAAAAAATCGCAATGTTGGAAAGTGCTTAGCTCTATTCAGAAGAACGCGATACGGTTTATCGCAATACATAATTCCGACACAATGTTCGTCTACACAATGTTTGCCTAACCAGTGTTTTTCGATACACAGTACATAGCCATCAGGTGATTTAATGAGTTTAGTCAAATTAGGAAAATACCGTCATTATAAAGGGCAAGAGTATGACGTAGTCGGTATCGCAAAACATACGGAAACAGAGGAAAGTTTGGTCGTATATAGGGCGTTATATGGTGAGAGGGGATTGTGGGTGCGGCCGTTAAGCATGTTTTTGGAAACGGTGGTGATTGAAGGCTTAGAGCAGTCTCGATTTTCCTATGTCGGTGAATGACTTGGGGGAAATTGAGTTAGATTCGTCTTTCTATTGATATAGGCTTTTATTTCCGCTGGAGAGAAAAATATTTTTTGACAGTTTTTGGTTATTAAATAATCTGTTTTTCTCTGTGTTTGGTTTCACCAGTTGAGTAAAAACTATTGTTATATCCTCGACTTAGCGACTTTGGCTCCTATGCTTAACTTTACAATTTGTGGGGTTATTAAGGAATGTCTTCAAATAAAAAAAATCAAAGGCGACTTGACCACCGGTTCAACAGGTCTTATATATGTCGGATTATTCCGCCGTCGGAATGTCGTAAACAGAACTTAGAAGGATAAAATGGGAAAATCACTTGTCATCGTAGAGTCTCCAGCCAAAGCAAAGACTATCAATAAATATCTTGGAAAGGATTTTGTCGTGAAATCGAGTGTTGGGCACATTCGAGATTTACCCACTGCTGGAGCCTCCAAAGTTGACCCTAAAGAACGAGCGAAAGCCGCCGCTGCTACCAGGAAAATGTCACCTGAAAAAAAGGCTGAATATAGAAAGACAAAAAGCCAGTCTCAATTGATAAAGCGTATGGGTATTGATCCGGAAAATGACTGGGATGCTCAATACCAAATACTTCCCGGTAAAGAAAAAGTTGTTAACGAACTGAGAGCTTTAGCCGAAGACGCTGAATTTATCTATCTCGCGACGGATTTGGATAGAGAGGGAGAGGCTATCGCTTGGCATTTAAAAGAGGCAATAGGGGGTGATGACAGTCGCTATCGGCGGGTAGTATTTAATGAAATCACCAAGAAAGCGATCACAGAGGCTTTCGAAGCACCGGGACAGCTAGATATTCACCGTGTTAATGCCCAGCAAGCTCGACGGTTTCTCGACCGGGTAGTCGGGTATATGGTGTCTCCATTGTTATGGGCAAAAGTCGCTCGTGGCCTGTCGGCAGGTCGCGTTCAGTCGGTTGCCACTCGAATCGTTGTGGAGCGTGAACGAGAGATACGCGCTTTTGTGCCAGAGGAATTTTGGCAAGTTTTTGCCGACGCCAACGCTCCCGCCGGGAAGCTACGGCTTGAAGTAAAGAGGCAGGATGGAAATAACTTTCGTCCCAATACCGAAGAACAAACTACTGCTGCCCTTGAGGCATTAAAGTTACAGCCTTTTGTTGTCAGCAAACGTGATGACAAGCCTACTCAATCCAAACCTTCGGCGCCCTTTATTACATCGACGCTTCAGCAAGCTGCGAGTACGCGTCTAAGCTTCGGTGTGAAGAAGACCATGATGATGGCGCAGCGCTTGTACGAGGCGGGTTACATCACTTATATGAGGACGGATTCGACCAACTTGAGTGCCGATGCGGTGGCATCCTGTCGCGACTTCATTGATAGTAAATATGGGGATAAATATCTACCGAAAGAAGCGATTAACTATTCCAGTAAAAAAGGTGCACAGGAAGCTCACGAAGCAATTCGGCCTTCTGAAGTAACAATGGAACCGACCCAGCTTCAAAAGATGGAGCGTGATGCGGAACGGCTGTATGAATTAATATGGCGTCAATTCATTGCTTGTCAGATGGTCCCGGCGCAGTTCACCAGTAGCAGTATTGTGGTTAGTGCAGGTCCCTTTGAGTTGCGAACCCGTGGTCGGGTAATGCGTTTTGACGGGTTCATGAAGGTCGTACCGCCCGTCGCAAAGAAAGATGAAGATGTTATTTTACCCGATGTTAAAGTTGATGACATATTGACGCTCGATAAATTGGATCCGAGTCAGCATTTTACCAAGCCGTCCCCACGGTATAGTGAAGCAAGTTTAGTTAAAGAGCTCGAAAAGCAGGGTATAGGTCGGCCTTCAACCTATGCCGCAATTATCTCGACGATTCAGGATCGAGGTTATGTGCGCGTTGAGAACAGACGGTTTTATGCTGAAAAAATGGGGGACGTGGTAACTGAGCGATTAGTCGAAAGTTTCACTGATCTACTTGATTACAGCTTCACAGCAAAAATGGAAGAATCCCTTGATGATGTGGCGGAAGCTAGGTTACCGTGGAAAAATTTGCTAAATAACTTCTATGAAAATTTTAAAAAGCAGGTCAGTGAAGCGAGTGCCGATGAGGGCGGTATGCGGGAAAATCAACCGACAGAGGTTGATATTGAATGTCCACAATGTAGTAGAAACATGCAGATTCGCACTGCGACGACGGGTGTCTTCCTAGGTTGTTCAGGCTACGCCCTGCCGCCGAAGGAACGTTGTAAAAGTACGATCAACCTTGTCAGAGGTGATGAGGCAGTCAGCGCTGACGATGACGATGAAGGAGAGTCACGATTATTGATATCCAAACATCGTTGCGCGATTTGCAATACGGCAATGGACAGTTATTTGATCGATGAAAGCAGAAAGCTGCATGTTTGCGGGAATAATCCCGATTGCGCTGGTTTCGAGATTGAGCACGGAGCTTATAAAATAAAAGGGTACGAAGGCCCAGTCCTAGACTGTGATAAGTGTGGTGCTGAAATGCAGCTAAAATCCGGGAGGTTCGGAAAGTATTTTGGTTGCACAGCCGAAGAGTGTAAAAATACACGCAAGTTGTTGCGAAACGGAGAAGCTGCACCGCCAAAAATGGACCCAGTTCCAATGCCAGAGCTGGCATGTTTGAAAGTCGATGATCACTATGTGTTACGTGACGGTGCCGCGGGTATGTTCCTAGCAGCAAGTAATTTTCCTAAGAACCGTGAAACCCGAGCCCCATTAGTTGATGAGATAATGCCTTATAAAGATGCCATAGATATTAAATATGCACATCTGTTTAAAGCGCCAACAGAAGACTCTGACGGAAATAAAACGATTATTCGTTATAGCCGTAAAACGAAAGAACAATATGTTCAATCCGAGATAGACGGTAAGCCGTCGGGATGGAAAGCATTTTATAGTGATGGAAAGTGGCAGGTTCAGGAGGCACCAGCAAAAAAGCCAAAAAAGAAGGCTTAACAAAAGCATAAAATCTCATTTTCTGCGAGCATCAGATTTGAACGTAATGACACTGTTCACCGCAAATATGTGGATAACGTCGTATGGGCGTATGATATGATTATTGGCGGTTAATCGACAAAGTGCAAATTTAGCCAGTGTTTGGCAGTTATATAACTTATTACGGGAATTAAAGTGGCATCATCATTTTTGGAAATCGTACAATTGGCAGATGGGGAAATAGTTTTACAGCGGGCAGACGACGACGGCGAGCCGCTGGTCAGTATACGTTTTTCAGACGAGTCCGAAGCGTTTATCGATGAGGCCAAATTAGATGTTGCTAAAGCAATGATTCACGCGGGCCTGCAGGTAGTGGCACATATTAGCCGAGAGGGTATGGAGTCACAGGAAGAAAAATTACTCAGCGACGATTCTGAAGCTGATAACGACAGAGTGATTCATTAAGCCCTGCATCAACCTATGCCGAATAGCGGACTGACAGTCTGATCCGCTCCATCCGATATGCAAGCTTAGCTCGCTCGCAGCTAGCTAAGTGGGCTATTTACGAGCTGTCTGAGCTATTAATCCGAACAATCCGTCTGGGTCGATTGATCTGGGTCATTGATGAGCTCTAGCGAGCTATTCGTAGCTATCTTAGCGCCTGACAATACCAACACTAAGCCCTTCTATTGCAAAATCCTGGTGCCGTAGATCGACTTCAATCGGCGAGTAGTCCTTATTTTCGGGTAGTAGCAAAACCTGAAATTTGCTACGGGTTTTTCGAAGTCTTTTTACTGTTACTTCGTCATCAATTCTGGCAATAACTATATCACCATTTTCCGCTTCTGTTGTCTTGTGTACTGCTAGCAAGTCATTTTCAAAAATCCCAATATCAATCATGCTATCCCCTCGAACACGTAAGAAGTAATCCGCAGAAGGGTGAAAGAAAGAAGAGGGCATCTCACAATAATCTTCTATATGTTCTTGCGCAAGAATTGGACTACCTGCGGCAACTTGACCAACAATCGGTATTCCCTTGGGGCCAGTATCAGCGATTCGAATGCCCCTCGATGCTCCTGCTATCATTTCGATAGCACCCTTGCGAGATAAAGCTTTCAGATGTTCTTCCGCAGCGTTTGCTGATTTGAATCCCAGTTTTCGGGCAATGTCGGCGCGAGTTGGGGGGAAGCCTGTTTCGTCAATGTGATTTTTGATCAGCTCCAGAACTTCAGCCTGTCGTTGCGTGAGTTTTGTCATTTCTTATTTTCCTTGCGCGGTGAGGACTTAATATACGATATTGAGCAACTATTATGTTATTGAGCATCTATCCGGCATTGACCAACTGAGAATCTACTATGATCTTGATCAACTGCTATGGCATTGAGGTACTGCCTGCAATGATAGCGGTACTGCTATCCGTGAGGAAGATCGTATTGACATACAATATCCGAACTAGTTAACACTTTCGGCAAACGGAAAGTTCGCCTATGGTTTTATATACAGTATCTGTGATTATATACAGTATTTCGGGGTCTGCAAGAAATTAATCAGTTTTTTTCGGACGTCGAAATCTGATATCGATAAGTCGAAGATTAAAAGCCAGTGCATGACAATAGAGGAGATATCTTCCCTGCTTGTGTCGAGTTCGAATTGCTACTCGGTACTTCCTGTGAAATTTTTTGCAATTTATACGTCGTCAAAAATTCCATTGACAATATCGGTTTCAATTAAGTTTATCGGGTTGTTCCATTCGTCGGGGTGTATTGCTGCGTCAGAATCAAGAAAATCCTCCGTGTTCATTTCATAGGCATTACTCCAATTTTCGGGTTCTTCTACCTCTTCGAAGAGAAGTTGTTTCCAGCTGTCAAAATCATAGTCGCTGACCTCACCATCGATGAGTTGTGTCTCAATGGTTTGTTCTGATTCGTCAACCGAAACAACTTCAAAAATAGTCCCCTGCTGTAATTCTTTATACCATTTCCCGACACTCGGAATAGAAAGATTCATCGCTACACCCCTTTATGCAATTTCTAGAATTCAAAATAACATGTTCCTTATGACTGTCCAGTGCCAAATTGAAAGGCATCTTTTTTTGTTGGGTTGGATGTTATTTGATCAAATTAAAAAACCATCAGTTATTCAAGGGCTTATCTTGAAGGCTTCAAAAAAACTGTTTTTCTGCCGGGTTTTTTATATGTTTTAGGTATATTATTGCTTGGTATCGATATAAATTTGTATAAAAACTTCGCGATGATATTTCTTTAAAAACAGCTAACATTGATCGCAGACAATTAAATTAATCTGAGTATACCGAATGAACTCGTCACAAGTTGAAACTCATCTACTGGGTTTGAAATTAGACTCATATCCTTGGTTATGGAAAGTATTCCTTGTAATTCTAGTCACACTATTCGTCAGTTATTTTGCGCGTTTTTTGTTTTCCAAGCTAGAACGTCAGTTGAAGAAAACGGTTAATTTGTGGGATGACGCGCTACTAGAATCTGCGCGAAGGCCGGCGTTCTTCCTTATTTGGTTATCGGGATTTAGTTTGGTAATTGAAATTCTAATCGTCCAATCGAATGCCGCTATTTTTTCGAGTATTTCTCCTGCGAGGCAATTGTTGGTGTGGGGCTTACTCAGTTGGTTTCTTATCAGGTTGATTAAACAGGTCGAACAGCGTCTGGTGTCGGCGGAATATACGTCCGAGCCGGTAGATGCGACCACAGTTTTAGCGCTAGGCAAGCTGGTTCGAATAACGGTTCTTCTTACTGCCTCTTTGGTAGCGATGCAAACACTGGGTTACAGTATTTCCGGTGTGTTGGCGTTTGGTGGGGTGGGCGGAATTGCGGTTGGTTTCGCAGCAAAAGACCTCCTGTCCAATTTTTTTGGGGGCTTAATGATTTATTTGGATCGGCCGTTTGCAGTCGGTGATTGGATTAGGTCTCCGGATCAGGAAATTGAGGGGACCGTTGAACATATTGGCTGGCGTCAAACGCGCATCAGAACCTTTAACAAGCGACCACTCTATGTGCCGAATTCTACCTTTGCCCATATTTCTGTAGAAAACCCTTCGAGAATGAAGAATCGTCGCATCTACGAAACCATCGGTGTGCGATATGACGACGCTAGTTCTGTTGAGTCGATCATTCAGCAGGTTAAAGACATGTTGCAAGAGCACCCCGATATTGATAATACCCAAACGCTAATAGTTAACTTCAACGCATTTAGTGCGTCCTCATTGGATTTCTTTATTTACACGTTTACGCGAACGACCGACTGGATTGAATTTCACGAGGTTAAACAAAGAATCTTATTAAGTGTGTTGGATATTATTAAGGAGCACGGTGCAGACATCGCCTACCCGACTTCAACATTGAATATCCCCAACGAAATTTTGCTTGGTCAGCGTAGCGAATAAGGATTTACCATGAGAGCAAGAAAGACATCACTGGCCATAATAGGTGGCACGGGTCTCAATGAGTTTCAAGAGGGCAGTGTCGAACAAGAAACGCAAACACCTTTTGGTTCCATTTCAGCGCCGATGATTTGTAGCGAACGAGAGGGAACTGCTTTAGTTTTTCTTGCGCGTCATGGCAGCCCACATACCATACCGCCCGACAAAATCAATTACCGCGCGAACATGTGGGCTCTAAAAAACAAAGGCGTCACCCGGGTTATTGGCGTTAATGCTGTGGGTGGTATTCACCGGGATATGCCCGCAGGCACCATTGTCGTTCCCGATCAACTGGTGGATTATAGCTACGGTCGAGAACATACCTTTTTTGACGGCAATTCATATCCAGGAGTCGACAACGAGCTTTCACACATTGATTTCACGTTTCCTTTTAGCGAATCATTAAGGTCTTCTTTGATTAAAGCCTCTGAAAATATCCACTTAAGTATTGTTGATAAAGCGGTTTATGCGGTGACGCAAGGACCTCGTTTGGAAACAGCTGCTGAAATTAACCGCTTAGAGAAAGACGGCAGTGACATCGTCGGCATGACGATGATGCCTGAGGCGGCATTGGCGAGGGAGTTAGCTATAGATTACGCGAGCATATGTTTGGTAGTCAATCCTGCCGCCGGTAGAAGTAACTCACTAATTACCATGCAGGAAATACATCAGGTTATTGATACCGGTATGATCAAGGTTCGTCAGCTTCTTGAAGAAGTTGTGAAGCTGGTTTAGGTGGCGTAAGAACTGTTGAGTCAGCTGAAGACGAATCGGCATTGTTGTTCTTAATTACCTTATAATTTTTGTTATACTCGCCATAATTCCGTTCTTCCTCTTCTGGAGAATCTTCAATAGGCGGCAAGGGTCTTTCATACGGCGTAACTTTAACCAGAAGCCCCATTAGCGGGTGGTCAAGGTAATGCAATTCGTTACTGCGCATACGGCGTTTTTGACGTAGCGCGACGGTTCGTTCCACTGAAAACTGATTCCCAAATAGCTCGACAAGTGCGTCTTCCGATATTTGAGCGCTGTCCGTCAACCGATTCGATTTCAACGACTGTGCTTGACTTTCTGAGAGCGGATCGAAGCCCGGTTCGGTGTTCTTTTCCTGCCAATCTGTTGGGTGTTTTTGGGCTGATGGTCGTCGGGGTAATAACTGCCAGGGGGTTTCGAGCAAACCAATATTACTGGTAAAGGTGTTTAGCCACAGGTCGGTTTCGATATGCAAATATCGTTCGACACCTAGTTTTATGGTTCCCTCGAGTTCAAAGTGGTTATCGAATTGATCGCCGCCAGTGATTACAATGTTCTCTGATTTATCTCTAGGTGAGATAAATTGACGCCAGGCGCCGTGAAAGAGTAGTCGAAAATCTTTTTGTGATGCAATTTTTTTGACCGCGTTTAACAGTTGCATGTCTTCTGGTTGAAGCAAGGTGAATGGTCGTTCGGGGAGGTCGTGGGGAATGTTTGGGGTTTGAAAAATGACCTCCTCTAACGACGATGGTAAGTATTCGGAGTCGTTTTCTTTAAACGGGTTAATCAGTAAGACGCTATTATCTGGATAGTTTAGACTTAACTCTTGGTCCCATAGCTCATTGCCCGCTGAGGATTCATTCATATTGGCGTAAACCACTAACTCAATCTGATACCATTTTTCATCGTCTAACTTACCATCAGTAACTGGCTCAGAATTTTGGGCGATGGTGATTTGTGAAAAAATGATGAGAATAAGAAAAGAAAAAATATTTAGCATAGTATTATCTTAATAGAGTGCTGGCGTTTCACCAATGGATTATTTTTCGAGTTTTTTTCTAGCATCAAGTGCGACAAAATCGAAAGGCCTTCGTCATTAATTTGCCTGGCAGTTCGATCGAGAATCTTTTCGCAACTTTTCTGTGTTTATCTTTTGGAAAAAGCTTCGCCTATTTAGTGATTGCATCTTCGTAGTTTTCTCCCTTGGCTACTTTCTAAGCTGTTTTTCTTTGTGGTTTTTCGGGCGCCAAATTCTCAATCAGTTCTTCTACAAAATCCATTCGCTGTTCTGAATCTTCGAGGTCTTCGGTAAATCGTAGCGTCGTGGCGCCGGCCAGTTGATAGGTAGCTGATTTGAATTGCACGAGTTTTACCAAGGCAATCGGCTCTACTTGCGTATCCTTAGCAAACTCGAGTTTACCGCCGGTTGGCGATGCTTCCACTTTGGTGATGCCGATTGACTGCGCGCGCAATTTGAAGGCGGTAGTCCTGAAAAGGTTTTTGACAGGATTTGGTAACAGGCCAAAGCGGTCGATCATTTCTACCTGTAGTTCGCGCAAATCAAGATCACTTTCGGCATTCGCGATTCGCTTATATAGTATTAGTCGGGAATGTACATCGGGTAGGTAGTCATCAGGAATTAGAGCGGGTAATCGTAGGTTGACTTCGCTGCCGGGATTAAAGGCGTCTTCAAAGCTGGTTTCCTTGCCGTTCTGTATTGCTTTTACTGCACGTTCTAACATTTCCATGTATAACGTAAAGCCAATATTATGGATTTGACCACTCTGGTCATCGCCCAATAATTCACCGGCACCACGAATTTCCATGTCGTGGGTCGCGAGGGTGAAGCCAGAACCTAAATCTTCAGCCTGTGAAATAGCCTCGAGACGTTTACCCGCATCTGAGGTCATGTTCTTGGCGCCCGGAGTTAGCAGATAGGCGTAAGCTTGATGGTGAGACCGACCCACCCGTCCACGTAGCTGATGTAGTTGTGCTAATCCGAATTTATCTGCTCGATTGATGATGATTGTATTGGCATTCGGAATATCTATGCCAGTTTCGATAATAGTTGTACACAATAATACGTTGAACCGTTTGTGGTAAAAATCCGACATCACTTGTTCAAGTTCACTTTCGCGTAGCTGTCCGTGGCCAATCCCTATCCTAGCTTCGGGAATAAGTTCCTCCAGTTCTCTACAGGTTTGTTCTATTGTTTTAACTTCATTGTGTAGATAGTAAATTTGGCCTCCGCGCAAAATTTCCCGCATTATTGCTTCTTTTATGATGCCTTTTTCCCATTGACGCACAAACGTCTTGACCGATAACCTGCGTGCTGGAGGCGTTGCAATAATTGACAGATCGCGCATGCCCGACATAGCCATATTGAGTGTTCGTGGAATAGGGGTTGCAGTCAGGGTCAATATGTCGACTTCAGAGCGCAGCGATTTTAGCATTTCTTTTTGGCGCACTCCGAAGCGATGCTCCTCGTCGATAATCACCAGTCCCAAATCTTTGTATTTGACGTCTTTCTGCAATAATTTGTGTGTGCCTATTAGAATATCAACTTTTCCGTCAGCGGATCTCTGCAGAATCTTCTGCTGTTCTTTTGCACTACGAAAACGTGACAATACATCAATGCTGACCGGCCAGTCTGCGAAGCGATCTTTGAATGATTCGTAGTGTTGTTGGGCGAGGAGAGTGGTCGGAACCAATATAGCGACTTGTTTTCCGTTATGTACTGCGACGAATGCAGCTCGCATAGCAACTTCCGTCTTACCAAAACCGACGTCGCCGCACACTAAGCGGTCCGTGGCGGTATCCGCCTGCATATCTTCAATGACAGCGCGAATGGCTGTTTCCTGATCGGGGGTTTCTTCAAACGGGAAATCTGCGGCGAACGACTCATAAGCTTTTTCTGGGTGCTCAAATTTCTTCCCAGGTCTGGCGGCTCGACGGGCGTAAATGTCGAGTAATTCAGCGGCTACGTCGCGAATTTTTTCTAATGCTTTGCGTTTTGCTTTTGTCCATTGCTCGGTACCGAGCCGGTGCAGTGGCGCGGTATCTTCATTGGCGCCACTGTATCGGCTAATTAAGTGCAGCGAAGAAACCGGGACATAGAGTTTCGCACCATCTGCATATTCCAAGCTGAGGAATTCCGCTTCCTGGCCATCGGTCGAAATGTCCTGCAGTCCCCGATAGCGACCCACCCCGTGATCCAGATGAACAACCGGCGACCCGATACGTAATTCTGTGAGGTTTTTAATGACGGCATCGCTATTGTCTTTCAGTTTGCGACGACGCCGGCTTTGCATAACTCGTTGGCCGAACAGTTGCGGCTCTGCGATAACATGTAGATTGGCGTTAAGGCTCAATCCTGTTTCGATGGGAGCTATCGTAATGGCAATTCTGTCAAGGCTTTCTACAAAGGACGTCCAGCCTTCAAGTACCTTGGGCTTAATGCCGTGACGGCTCAATAATTCCAGGAGGCTTTCCCGACGACCCGCTGATTCGGCACAAAATAAAATTCGCACTCCGGGTTTTGTTAGCAGGGCATCAATTTCTGACAGCGGGTTATCTGATTTACTGTCAATCGTTAGAAAGGGCGGTGCCGTCGAATCAAAATTATTGTTTCCTGGTTTTTCTTCAAGATTTTCTCTGTGTAAAATAACGCGTGGATATTGTTTGATTTCTGAAAATATTTGTTCGGCGGGTACGAATAATTCCTTAGGGCTTAGCAGTGGTCTTTGGACATCTATATTGCGGTCTTCGTACCGATCGTGAAGTTCTCGCCAAAACTGCGCAGCGGCGGCTTCTAGACCGTCCCCCGACACAATTTGGCAGTGCTCTGGAAGGTAGTCGAATAATGTACTGGTATGATCAAAAAAAAGCGGAAGGTAATATTCTATCCCCGCCGGCGCAATGCCCTGGCTGACATCTTGATAGATAGTGCACTGGCGGTGGTCGACATCAAAATGTCCGTGCCAGTGGTTGCGAAAGTTAGCGATACCTTTTTCGTCCAGTGGAAATTCCTTGCCTGGCAACAGGCTTATTTCCTTAACCTGGCTAACCGTTCGTTGTGATTCCGGGTCAAATGTACGAAGCGTGTCTACTTCATCATCGAGAAGGTCTATCCGAAAGGGCAGATTGCTGCCCATTGGGAAAATATCCATAATGGAGCCACGCAGGGCAAATTCTCCGTGTTCATAGACCGTGGTAACGCATCGGTAGCCATTTGATTCCAATTGTCTACGCATCGTGTTGATATCAAATAGCTGGCCGATCTTAATGACCAAACTATGTGCCTGCAAATAACTGTTAGGAAGGAGTCTGTGCATTAGGGTCGAGATCGGCACAACTAATATGCCGGCACGGTGTTGAGACAGGTGATGCAGTGTCGAAAGTCTTTCCGATATGATGTCTTGATGCGGGGAAAAATTATCGTAGGGCAACGTTTCCCAGTCGGGAAAGTGAAGGACCTCGAGTCCTTGTCCGTAGAATTTCAATTCCTGCTCAAGTCGCAGAGCGCTCGCCGTGTCATTGGCGATGACAACCGTTAGTTTATTTGACTTTTCTGCTGCGCTCGCAATTGCCAAGCTTTGTGAACTGCCGAAAAGCGCGCCCCATCGCTGCCGATTACCGGGCTTGTCAAATTCAGGTGGGTTAAGTGTAGAGCAGAGTAAAGAAGTCTGATTCATGGCGTGTTTGTATTTTTTCGGCAATTAGTCTGGGCAAAAAGAATAGCATTGTAGCGTGAGCGAGTTTGTTTTACACCGGCTTTTGTCTGCCCGGTATCGATGTTTAATCCCCGTGTTTACATTTTGGGAAAAATATGGGCGAAAAGAGCGCTCTGTTGTTGAACTTGTCGAGCTGAATGAACATAATACGCGCTCCTTAAATTTGCGACAATGGACAGGTATATTACAGTGAATGCTGACAATAGAACGCGTCAACGCCCGGACGACTATTTTGGTGATTGGAAAGAGCGAGAAGCTCTAGCCGAAGCAATGATTCCCTTGGTTGGAAATCTTTACCGAAATAGTGTTAAAACCTATATTTTTGGTCAAAATTTGGTGAATCTCTCTGTATTGGAAATCATGCAGGCTCATCGAGTCGTGCGTGAGGTACAGGAAAACGAACTGTCAGAATTTGAAATATTCCCGGTGATTGAGGCGTTGTCGAGTCTTAATTTAGGGATTGCCCATGTTGACGCCGGACGAATTGCGGCGTTATACGAAGAAGGTCCCCGGCATCAGGGTATATCGGTCCCCGATTTTGTTCGCGATCAAGTAGCGGACCTCATTGACGATACGACACCGCCTCCAGAGCCGCGCGACGTTGTTCTTTATGGGTTCGGTCGTATTGGTCGTCTAATGGCCCGCCTGCTTATTGAGAAGACCGGTGGTGGAGACAATATGCGTTTACGCGCAATTGTTGTTCGCAAAGGCGGCGCTGACAATGATCTGGTAAAGCGAGCGAGTCTTTTTCGGCGCGACTCGGTACACGGGCCTTTTAAGGGAACGATTCGAGTTGATGAAGAGCATAACTCCTTTGTTGCGAACGGCAACGAGATTAAAGTTATTTACGCCGGCCAACCTGAAGATATCGACTACACCGAATATGGAATTAACGATGCGATCATTATCGATAATACGGGCATTTTCAAAGGTGAAGAAGGTTTGGTTCGTCACTTGCGCCCCGGTGCCAGTAAGGTCTTATTGACAGCGCCAGGTTCGGATGTTCCCAATATCGTTTACGGTATTAATAACGACACGATAAAGCTTTCTGACAAGATCATCTCCGCAGCGAGCTGTACCACTAATGCGATCGCCCCTCCTTTGAAGGCCATACATGACAAGTTCGGGATTTCTTCGGGGCATATTGAAACGGTGCACGCCTATACCAATGACCAGAACCTGATCGATAACTACCACAAGGCTGATCGACGTGGACGCAGCGCCCCTCTGAATATGGTGTTGACGTCAACGGGTGCGGCAAAAGCGGTGGCTAAAGTTCTGCCTGTGATGAAAGGCCGCCTGACCGGTAACGCAATTCGAGTACCGACGCCCAACGTATCGATGGCGATTTTGAAATTGACGCTGGACAAGGACACGACCGTTGACGAGGTTAATGATTACATGCGCCATGTGGCATTACACTCGCCATTGCGCAAACAGATCGATTTTTCGAATTCGCCAGAAGTGGTTTCGAGTGATTTCGTTGGTTCTCGGCACGCCTGCATTTTTGACTCTGTTGCCACCATAGTTAATGGTAATCAGGTGATTATGTATTGTTGGTACGACAACGAATTTGGTTATAGTTGTCAGGTCCACCGAGTTTTGGAACAGATGGCCGGGGTTGACTACCGGGTATATCCAAAGGAAAGCTAGTCGCTCATTACTCCGCAAGTCAGTAATAGGCATTTAAGTGACCTGAGGAATATGTTGGGTCGCCACTGTTACCGGCTTCCTTGATTCAGCGCAAATTCTCTTGTAAATCAAATAAATGCATCAACTACCTATGGTATTTGGTGCATTAGGCATTTATAATGCCGTGATTTTTAGGGTCGCTCCTGGCATCGCGCGATTGGAAGAGTAGCAGGGTCAGTATCTGGTCATATAGCCATCTGTTTGCTAAGATCTTATACAAAGTTTACGCGCAGTAAATTTCAAAAATACTAAAAATCAGTCAATCGATATTAGTCTGGCCACTATTCTTGTAACAAATGCGATTGAAACCGGTACGTTATCCATTAGCTAACATTATAAGCGAGAATCAGGTATATCTATGATTAAGATAAATCGTGGTTTGGATTTGCCCATTTCCGGTGTGCCAGAACAGGTCATCAGAGATGGTTCAAAAGCCCGAACGGTTGCTCTAATAGGCTTTGATTATGTCGGTATGAAACCGACTATGGAAGTGCAAGAAGGTGATCGTGTAAAAACCGGTCAAGTAATTTTTTCCGATAAAAAAACGGAAGGTGTGAAATTCACCTCTCCAGCAACCGGGATAGTCTCGTCCATCAATCGCGGTAATAAACGTGTTTTTCAATCGATAGTGATCGATGTCGAGGACGATGAATTCGAGTCTTTTGCTCAGTATGACGACATTGATGCAATCACCCGTACTCAAGCTGTCGACAATCTGGTTAACTCGGGAATGTGGACGGCCCTCAGGACGAGGCCTTACAGCCGAATTCCGGCACCGGATTCGGAGCCCGCGGCAATATTTGTTACAGCCATTGATACACACCCTCTAGCGGCCGATCCCAGCATCGTTATTGCCGAGCAAAAAGAATCCTTTGTCGATGGGTTGCGCATTTTAACTAAGCTAACGCAGGGCGCTGTTTATGTGGCGACGGCACCCAGCGCCGATATCCCTGTAGCGGCCAATGTTCACGCCGAGGAGTTCGCAGGTCCTCATCCCGCCGGTCTAGTCGGAACGCATATTCATTTCCTTAGCCCTGCAAGTGGCAAGAAAACCGTATGGAATATTGGTTATCAGGATGTCATTGCTATCGGCAAACTTTTTTCGGAAGGTAGACTTTATGTCGATCGAGTCATTTCGCTAGCGGGGCCTCAAGTCGAAGCTCCCGGTTTGTTGAGAACAAGATTGGGAGCAAACCTCGACGAGTTGACGGCCGGTAAAATGCACTCCGGAAAAAATCGTTTGATATCCGGTTCTGTATTGGGTGGGCGCACAGCGAACGGCTCAGTGGCTTACCTGGGTCGTTATCATAATCAGGTCAGTGTATTGCTCGAGGGCGACGAGCGTGAATTTATGGGCTGGCTTTCTCCCGGCGCGAATAAATTTTCGACGCTGGGTATTTATCTTTCGCAATTTATGAAAGGTAAGTTATTTAATTTTAATACGACAACTAACGGAAGTGAGCGTGCGATGGTTCCGGTTGGCACCTACGAGAAAATTATGCCTTTGGATATCTTACCGACCCAATTGCTGCGGTCTTTAATTGTCGGTGATACGCAGGTGGCTCAGCAACTGGGTTGTTTGGAACTCGATGAAGAGGACCTAGCCTTATGTACTTATGTCTGTCCAGGAAAGTATGAGTATGGCCCCATACTCCGCGATAACCTGACTCGTATTGAGAAGGAGGGTTAATCATGGCCGTAAAGTTTCCCGCATTTCGTAAAATACTTGACGATATGGAACCCCATTTCCATAAAGACGGAAAATGGGAAAAATGGTTTGCTCTCTATGAAGCGGCCGACACAATTTTTTACTCACCTAGCAGTGTTACTAAAACGACCGCGCATGTTCGCGATGGCATCGACCTGAAGCGAATGATGATTACCGTGTGGTTGTGTGCATTTCCCGCCATGTTTTTCGGTATGTGGAATGTTGGTTTTCAGGCTAACACTATTCTTGCGGAGGGCTTAATTGCCGTTCCAGATTGGCGCACACCGTTTATCGATATGTTCGCTGGGCATGACCCCACCAGTTTATGGGACAATTTTTGGTATGGGCTCTGGTATTTTGTTCCCGTTTACGCCGTGACCTTTGTGGTCGGGGGATTCTGGGAAGTCTTGTTTGCCATGAAGCGTGGCCACGAGGTGAACGAGGGTTTCTTTGTTACTTCTATCCTATTTGCCCTCGTATGTCCTCCTTCCATACCATTGTGGCAGGTTGCACTCGGTATCACCTTTGGTATCGTGATCGGCAAAGAGGTGTTCGGCGGCACAGGTAAAAATTTCCTTAATCCGGCCCTTGTTGGTCGAGCATTTTTATTCTTTGCCTATCCGGGAGATATGTCCGGTGATGAAGTATGGACGGCGGTTGATGGCTTTTCCGGCGCTACGGCTCTGTCGATCGCAGCCAGCGACGGTATGGGAGCCTTGCAAACATCAATGACTTGGTGGGATTCTTTTGCAGGTAATATTCAGGGCTCGTTTGGTGAAACGTCAACAATTGCGGTAATGCTTGGAGGTATAGTATTGCTTTGGACGCGGATTGCTTCCTGGCGCATTGTGGGCGGAGTTATGCTGGGCATGATTGGTTTGTCGCTACTGCTTAATGGCGTTGCGACCGATGCAAGCAATCCGATGTTTAGTATGCCTTGGTATTGGCATCTAACCTTGGGTGGTTTCGCATTTGGTATGTTTTTCATGGCAACGGATCCCGTTTCGGCATCGATGACTAATACCGGAAAATGGTGGTTTGGGGCTTTGATTGGCGTCATGGTTGTACTGATACGAGTGGTTAACCCGGCGTTTCCCGAGGGTATGATGTTGGCAATATTGTTCGCTAATCTATTTGCGCCGCTAATCGACCACTTTGTGGTGCAGGCGAACATAAAACGGAGGCTCACCCGTGGCTAATAAAGAAACCACTTCAAAAACAATTACGGTTGCTTTGGTGTTATGCATCGTCTGTTCACTTGTCGTTTCCAGTGCGGCCGTTCTGTTAAAAGACAAGCAGAACGTCAATAAAAGACTTGACCGCTATAGCAATATTTTAGCCGCCGCCGGGCTTCTTGACGAAACTCAGAGTGTTGAAGAACAATTTAACAAGCTGGTGACTTCCCGCGTAGTCGATTTATCTTCGGGCGACTACACTGATGTCGTCGATGCAAATACTTTTGATCAATTACGATCTTCTAAGGACACGTCAATGTCAATCGCTTTGGATAGTGACGAAGATCCAGCGAAAATATCCCGTCGCGAAAATTATGCGACAGTCTATTTGATTGAGGGTGATAGTGGTTTACAAAAGATCATTTTACCGGTCCGAGGTTACGGCTTATGGTCGACCTTGCATGGATTTTTGGCGTTGGAAAGCGATACCAATACGGTGGCGGGCTTGGGTTTTTTTGACCATAAAGAAACTCCAGGTTTGGGTGGCGAAGTCGATAATCCGAAGTGGAAGGGACTGTGGCCTGGTAAAAAGATTTTTCAGGATAATAAAGTAGAGTTGACCGTGATTAAAGGCACAGTAAACCCTGGCTCAGCAGGCGCTGCTTACCAAATTGATGGGCTCGCTGGGGCTACATTGACTAGCCGAGGAGTGACCAACCTAGTGCATTTTTGGTTGGGAGAGCAGGGCTTTCAAAAATATCTCACTAAATTGCGTTCAGGGGAGGCAGGCTAATGTCGGCAGTTAAAGACTCATTAATCGATCCTATTTTTAAAAATAATCCCATTGCCCTTCAAGTACTGGGTATCTGTAGCGCGCTTGCCGTTACCTCTAGCCTTAAAGTCACCTTGGTCATGGCGCTTTCGGTGACAGTTGTTTGCGCCTGTTCCAACTTTTGTATTTCTTTGATACGCAATCAGATTCCTGGAAGTATTCGTATCATCGTACAAATGGTGATAATCGCGTCACTTGTTATTGTTGTTGATCAAGTTTTAAAAGCCTATTTTTACGAGATTAGTAAGCAGTTGTCGGTATTCGTTGGACTGATAATTACCAATTGTATTGTCATGGGGCGCGCGGAAGCTTTTGCGATGAAAAACCCACCGATCCCCAGTTTTTTTGATGGAGTCGGTAACGGCTTAGGCTACAGCGTTATTTTAATCGCGATCGCTATTGTTCGTGAATTGTTTGGTTCGGGAAAACTGTTTGGAATAGAAATTCTACCCTTGGTCAACGACGGAGGTTGGTATCAACCCAATGGTTTGTTACTGGCTCCACCTAGCGCGTTTTTCTTGATCGGGTTATTTATATGGGCTTTGCGGGCATGGAAAGTCGAGCAAGTTGAAGTACCAGAGTTAACGATCACGCCGAATACCAGCGCGCAGGAGTCTCATTAATGGAACATTACGTGAGTCTATTTGTCAGTTCCGTATTTATTAATAATATGGCCCTAAGTTTGTTCCTGGGTATGTGTACTTTGCTGGCACTGTCCAAGAAAATGAACGCCGCTATTGGCCTCGGTATAGCCGTCATTGTCGTGCAGTCGGTGACTGTACCGGTTAACTACCTAATTTATACCCATTTACTTCGCGAGGGTGCATTGGTATGGATCAGCCCAGACCTCGCCTCTGTTGATTTAAGCTTTTTAGGTCTGCTCAGTTACATTGGTGTTATTGCCGCCCTCGTTCAAATTATGGAGATGTTTCTCGATAAATTTGTACCGGCTCTGTACAACGCGCTCGGTGTGTTCTTGCCGCTAATCACAGTCAACTGTGCGATCATGGGCGGTTCGCTTCTTATGGTCGAGCGGGATTACGATTTAGGCGAATCAGTCGTTTTTGGTATCGGCTCAGGTTTTGGCTGGGCTCTCGCGATCGTCCTATTGGCAGGTATACGCGAAAAAATGAAGTACAGCGACGTTCCTGACGGTTTGCAAGGCTTAGGGATTACTTTTATCACTGTTGGATTGATGTCGTTGGGCTTTTTGTCCTTCGGCGGCATTGAACTGTAAGAGGCTTAATTGAATGAATTTGGTAATTGTCCTCGGTGTTGGGATGTTTACAGCGATTGTACTGTCGTTGGTGGTGGTGATTTTGTCTGCCAGGGCGAAAATGGTCAGCTCTGGAAACGTTAATATTGAAATAAACGGCAAAAAAACGCTGTCTGTGCCAGCGGGAGATAAGCTGCTGCAGACGTTGGCAGCTAATAACGTTTTTCTCGCCTCAGCCTGTGGTGGTGGCGGTAGTTGTGCCCAGTGCAAATGTATCGTTACCGACGGCGGTGGTTCAATGTTGCCGACTGAAGAACCGCATTTTACGCCGCGAGAAGAGCGCGAAGGCTGGCGTTTGTCTTGTCAGGCTCCCGTAAAGCAGGACATGAAAATTACTGTCCCCGAAGAAGTATTTGGTATAAAGCAATGGGAATGTACAGTAGAAAGTAATCCCAATGTCGCGACGTTTATTAAAGAGTTGACCTTAAAGTTGCCAGAAGGCGAGAGTGTCGACTTTCGAGCGGGTGGTTATGTGCAACTCGAAGCACCAGCGCATCATATAAAATACAGTGATTTTGATGTCGGCGAAGATTACAAAGGCGATTGGGAAAGGTTTGGCTTTTTTGATGTTGAATCTAAGGTGGATGAACCCATAATCCGCGCTTACTCAATGGCTAACTATCCGGATGAAAAAGGTATTGTAAAATTCAATATCCGCTGTGCAACCCCGCCGCCAAATAATCTCAGCCTGCCCGCTGGACAGATGTCGTCCTGGGTCTTTAGCTTAAAGCCTGGAGATAAAGTTACCGTCTTCGGACCTTTTGGCGAGTTCTTCGCAAAAGAAACGGACGCAGAGATGGTGTTTATTGGCGGAGGCGCCGGTATGGCCCCAATGCGTTCACATATTTTTGATCAGTTGAAACGTTTAAAAACCGATCGGAAAGTGTCTTTTTGGTATGGTGCACGTTCCATGCGCGAAGTTTTTTATGCCGAAGAATACGATGCACTCGCCGCGGAATTCCCGAATTTCAAATGGCATTTAGCGCTCAGTGACGCCCAACCAGAAGACAATTGGACCGGACTAACAGGCTTTATTCACAATGTGGTCCATGATAACTATCTAGGTGAGCACGTAGCTCCGGAAGATTGTGAATACTATATGTGTGGGCCGCCGATGATGAACGCTGCCGTAATCAACATGCTTCACACGCTGGGTGTGGAGGATGAAAATATTATGCTAGATGAGTTCTAGTATTGTGAATAATACACGCTATTTTCAAAGAGCAGCTCGGCTGCTCTTTTTGTTTGTAACGCTGCCAGCATTTCTATTTCTAGGCGCTGCCTGCTCTGATTCTACGCCCAATACTTTTACACTGAGTGGGTTTACGATGGGTACCCATTACAATATCACTATTGTCGAGCCAGAAGGCATCCGCACCGATCAAAAAAAGTTGCAAATGATTGTCGATACCCGCTTAGAAACGATTAATCAGCAAATGTCGACGTATATAGAGAACTCTGAATTGTCTCAGTTTAATCGTTCCTTAGTTGGCGAGCCAGTTTCCGTTAGCGAGGAATTGTTTGACGTATTGATGATGAGTCTGGAGTTGAGTTGGTTAAGTAACGGCGCATTTGATGTAACGGTCGGTCCATTGGTAGATCTTTGGGGTTTCGGTGCGGGTAGTGCCGAAGATGACATGGAAAAAATACCGTCCGATACAGCTATTGGTGCAGGGCTATCACAGGTAGGATTTCAACATATCGAGTTAAATATTGGCTCGAACAGTGTTACCAAAACCCGGGCAGTTAATATCGATCTTTCAGGGATCGCTAAGGGGTATGGCGTTGACAAGATTCGTGACATCTTGATATCGGCGGGTTTCACCCATTTTATGGTTGAGATCGGTGGAGAGCTCTATATGGAAGGAAATAGTAACCGCGGGTCGCCGTGGCGAATTGCCATCGAACAACCGGATGGGACATTTGGTCAAGTTCATCGCGCGGTGAGCATCACCAATGCGGCGATGGCGACTTCTGGCGATTATCGTAATTATTTCGAAAAAGACGGTGTGAGATATTCGCACACGATCAACCCGCTGACCGGTCGTCCGATAGAACATAATACGGCGTCGGTCACTGTAATTGCGGAATCGACGGCCTATGCAGATGCAGTAGCGACAGCGATAAACGTCATGGGCGCCGATAAGGGGCTGCAATTAGCACAGCAACATAATTTGGCAATATATCTAATTGTTAAGACCGCGGACGGTTTCGAAGCCAAATATTCTGATGCTTTTAAGCCATTTCTCAACTAATATAGGCCGTATCAGCCGGAAAGTTTTTGTGGTTCCTTGTCGCTGCGCTGGCGGCGGTTTACCGGAAGTTTGGCGTAGATTGAAACCCTAGAGGTAAAAATGAGTCTTTTTATAATCACCTTTTTTGTTATGTTGCTAATCGTTTTTGGAATGGCGCTTGGTTCGATTCTCGCAAATAAACCGATCAAGGGATCCTGCGGCGGTCTGAGCGCCTTGGGTCTGAAGACAGATTGTATGATTTGCGGTGGCGATGAAACTCAGTGGAGACGTGAAACCGAAATTATTGGCAAAGCTGATTTGGCTTATGATGTTATGAGTGAAAGGTCCTAGCGACGAGGCGATCAATATTTAGAGCCTCTTTCCAGTGCAGGCTTGGTTACCGATAGCAAATCATATGCTATTCAGGTGTTGGTAAAGTTTTTGCTCTCTGGTTAATCCTCAATGCTATCTGATTAAGCTGCACTGCGATTTGATCAATCACAAATACTATCTGATCAAGCTATAATGCTATATGACCAATGACCAATGACCAATGACCAATGACCAATGACCAATACTATCCGATCAATCCGTAATACTATCCCCGTAAAAGCAATGGCAATAAATCAACTGCCGTAAATACGACAGTCATAGACGTTATTTCCTTGTCGTTAAACCATAACAGTCTAAATCAGTGAGGCAGAACTCACACCATCATTCTTTTCGTTGCAAAAAGCTATTTCTGGCAATTTCGATCTCCTTGAGAAGCGGTGTTAGTTCACTCGTCAGCGAGGCTTGCGGACCTTCCTCGAGTGTTTCTTCGGGTTTTGGATGAAAGTCGACTAGAATCATATTTGCCACCGCAATAATGGCTCAAGGGACTCCAAATATTCAGTGTTTAAAGTGTGTGGGTATCGCCAACAAGATAAATTTTCGTTCGCGCTTGTTCTCGTCCTTGCATAATGTGGCTCTGGACGCTGATGGTGGGTAATAGTTCGAGGTTACACAAGGTCTTTTTGTAGCTGTCAGAACCAGGGTCAATATTTGGATGTAAAATGACTCACACGGTATATCTCTAAGTCCGGTGCATAATTATTGGGGTAGTTATTGGCTTAGCTGTTGGCTTAGCTATTGGTTTAGTTCTTCGCGTTTTTTAGCCAGTTGTACCTGCATAATGTGCTTGGCGATAATTTGTCTGTCGTAGTCGCTTAATTCGACAAAACTAACGGCGACGTTATAGCCTTTACCCTCAATTGAGGAGGAGTTGATGATTTTAGCAAATAGAACGACAGTTTGATGTAGTGGCAAAAAATTGACCTGAATGGCTAGGAATTCATCGTGCGGCAGCTCAATGTCAGAACGAAAAGACATGCCACCTTCACTCAATGTAATTGTATTCGGTAGCTGGTCGGTAACAGGTGCAATAGTTTCTGCAAGATGGGCAGCGATTGCATCTATCTTTTTATTAATGGACTTAAGGTATATTTCGAGATCGCGGTTATGCTCGGCAATGGTGTGTAAGTGGCGGCTATTTTCCTGATCAATCAATTGAATTTCGTGCATTAGAGAATAGCTGGGATCATCGCTAAATTGAGTGGGTATTTTATTGGCGAGTGCTGACGATTTGTCAATGGATTGAAAACGTAGTAATACGTCATCTTCTATTCGGAAAAAACTGCGACGTTCATTAATCATTATTCAATCTGGACCTTCGGTTATAGTGGTACTCAAGTAACAAAAACTCCCCCAAAACCTTAACGGGCAGAAATTGTGGGTACATATTATTGTTCAATAGGGTAAACTTTGTAACGTCTTTTTTGTAATCGTAAGACTAGTACAATTTCGGGACTTTTGATAGACGCTCTTACGGTAAGAGTTCGTGAATCTTTATCTAATACCACCAATACCGATTATAGCTGCAGGTCTCGGGAACGATTTCAACGTTATGTATAAACCTCTGTCTCTCTTTATCGGATTACGATACACCCGAGTAAAGCGGCGAAATCAATTTATCTCATTTATCTCGATGATTTCACTACTGGGTATGGTATTGGGAGTAGTTGCCTTAATCGTTGTTTTATCGGTGATGAATGGATTCGAAGAACAATTACGCGATCGGATATTATCTGTCGTTCCCCACGGATATATCGATGGTCCCAATAAAAAACTATCTTCCTGGTCGACATTAATAGATCAAACCGAACACAACGATCATGTCGTGGCTGCGGCTCCTTATATCGATGGTAACATCATGTTGAGTCGACCCGGCTTAGTGCGCGGGGCACAATTGCATGCCATCGACCCGAGATACGAAGTAAATGTATCAAGTATTGAAGACAAAATGATTTCAGGCAATCTGAGCGACTTGCAACCGGGGCAAAATAACATCGTTATTGGGGAAATACTATCGCGCTTTCTCGGTGTTTATAAAGGCGATCATATAACCGTGATACTTCCTCGTGTCACTGTTACTTTGTTTGGGCTTGTGCCTCGGGTAAAGCGCTTTCGGGTGAGTGGAATCTTTCAAGTTGGCGCCGATCTCGATAGCAATACGGTTTTTATACATTTGAGCGATGGACAGAAATTATTTCAGATGGGTACTGATGTGAAGGGACTGCGAGTACAGTTTGACGACCTGTTTTTTTCACAGGAATATTTGCAACAATTACTTCCATCTTTTCCGCCGGGTACTTCCACGACAGACTGGACTCAGACCCAAGGGACTCTATTTCAAGCTGTGAAAATGGAAAAAACGATGATCTCCTTACTTCTTTTGGTAATTGTTGCCATTGCTGCGTTTAATATTGTTTCTATCTTGACCATGATGGTTGCTGATAAACGGTCCGATATTGCTGTTCTTCGCACAATGGGCGCATCGCCAAAATCAATCATGTCTATTTTTATTATTCAGGGTATCAGTATCGGTTCGGCGGGTATTATTTTGGGTATCCTGATCGGAATTCCTCTTGCACTGAACGTGGGGGACATTGTGCACTGGATTGAAAATCAACTGGGAGCCCATATTTTTAATCCCAATGTCTATTTCATTAGTAGGATACCTTCTGTGCTGGAATGGGGCGATATTATACTCATTGCTTTCTGCGGGTTTTTTCTAAGCGCACTAGCGACAATCTACCCGTCTCTACGTGCTGCAAAAGTACAACCTGCCGACGCACTGCGTTATGAGTAGGCTGTTAGTAGAAAGAGATATTGTGATAATGTTCGGTCGGTCGTTTAATCTCAAAATTCAAACGCTTCAATGATTAGTTCCATCAATTGTCAAATCTCTTAATAATTGAAACACTTAATTGATAAATATCTGCGGTAAACAGGAAATATGCTAGCTAACGACACTACAAATAACGGCACCGTTTTGCAATGTAGCGATTTGCGTAAAAGTTACAGTGAAGGGCCTCAAGAGCTAGTCGTTCTGAACGGTGTCGATATGCAAATTCAAGCGGGGGAACGGGTCGCTATCGTCGGCGCTTCAGGGTCGGGAAAATCTACGTTACTTAATATGTTAGGAGGCTTGGATTTACCCTCTTCGGGAAGCGTATTTGTCGCGGGCGAAAATATCGGCACTCTCAATGAAAAGCAACGGGGGGAGTTGCGCAATCGATATTTAGGGTTTGTCTATCAATTTCATCACTTATTGGGCGAGTTTACTGCGCTGGAAAATGTCGGAATGCCCTTACTCATTCGCGGTGAAAAGATTCAAAAAATTCAACAGTTGGCGGCGGATATGTTGTCACGTGTTGGCCTTGCAGACAGAATCCAGCATAAGCCATCTGAGCTGTCTGGTGGTGAGAGGCAACGTGTGGCGATAGCGAGAGCTTTAGTGACGAGTCCGGCCTGTGTATTACTCGACGAACCAACAGGTAATCTGGATCATCATACGGCCGAAACCATTCATCAGCTAATGCTTGATCTAAACAAAGAGTTAAATACTAGTTTCATTGTCGTCACTCACGATTTAACTCTGGCCGGCCGTATGGATAGAATTCTTAGTTTGATCGATGGGCAGTTGATCAATGAGTGAAGTCAGAACATGGGATTGTAGTGATTATGAATGCTCATGATAGGTATGGATTCTAATGTTTAAACCCCTGCCGCTATTTATCGGTATACGCTATGCCGGAGCAAAACGCCAAAGCCAGTTAGTGTCTTTTATCTCACTTATGTCTGTACTGGGTATGACTCTTGGAGTCGCATTGCTCATTCTCGTGCTGTCGGTAATGAACGGCTTTGATCGAGAAATGCGCAATCGTATTTTGGGCCTGGTCCCTCATATTACGATCACTCCTTATCAATATCAGGATGGGCGCGCTGTTGACGATCTGCAACAGTCAAATACAAACATTCGAGAATTCGTGCTGCAGCATCCCGGTGTGCAGGCGGTGGCACCTTTTACACAACTAAATGCCATGTTGTTGCATGGCACAGATGTTGAGGGTGTCACCGTTTACGGTATCGACCCGATTCAGGAAAATAAGGTTTCTATTATTGGTGAATATATTGATACAAAGGCTCTCGATGATTTAACGGATGATAGCCGAGCAATTATTATGGGAAGTGCGCTTGCGGCACGCTTAGGTATTGAGGTATCAGACAGTGTGAACTTAATGGTCACGAATGAAGTTCCACGAGGAGGGGTAAAGCCTGTTTTTGCGCGATTCACGCTCAGCGCAATATTCACGACCGGCACTAAGATTGATCACAATACGGCTCTAATTGCGATTAAAACGTCATTAAATTTAATGCCTGTCGATAAACAAATCGAGAGTCTCCGTGTGACTGTTGACGATACCTTTCAAGCGCCACAGATAAGCTGGGATCTCAATCAAAGTACGCCTTACGGGTTTAGAAGTAGCGACTGGACGCGAAGCTATGGAAATATCTATGCAGCGATTCAATTGTCAAAACAGCTGGTCGGTTTAATGCTATTAACCATTATTGCGGTGGCTGCATTTAATGTTGTCTCTGCCTTAGTCATGGTTGTTAATGACAAACGTGGCGACATCGCGATCTTGCGGACAGCGGGCGCTAGTGCCGGCGACATTATGGGTATCTTTATCGTACAGGGAACGTTGATAGCGTTGGTGGGTACCTTTTCCGGAGCACTTATAGGCGCTGGCTTATCTCTGGGTATTACCGATATTGTTGCGTTCATAGAAGAGCTGTTCAATTTCAGTTTTCTCAACTCTGATGTCTACCCGGTAGACTATTTACCCTCAGATCTACGCGCGATGGATCTCATTCTAGTCTGTTCGGTGGCGTTTTTTATGAGCATTCTGGCGACTTTATATCCCGCTTGGCGCGCCTCAAGAGTGCAACCTGCAGCCGCTCTTCGGGACGAATGATACACTCATTTCAGATACTGTTGATGTAGTCGACCCTTATCTGGAGTTCAGTGGAGTATAGTGAGCGACACGCTTTTGTTCCTAATTTTCTGAGTTAATTAAATGTCCGTCAACATTGATGATAATCGTATAGCGCTTGCGATACCGCCGTTTCTCAGACTGGCCTTTCGTCCGTTTTTTCTTGGAGGTGCGGTATTCTCCATGGTGGCCATTGGCTGGTGGGTATGGTATTGGACATTCCCTGGCAGCTGGTTACCTTATGGAGGCCCGGTCTGGTGGCATGCGCACGAAATGGTATTCGGCTTTTCTTGTTTGATTGTTGTCGGCTTTCTTTTAACCGCAGTAAAAAACTGGACCGGAACAACGGGCCTCCGAGGCGCCCCTCTTTTCATGCTCTTTGCGCTTTGGGTTTTGGGACGTTGCGCGCTAGCCTTAAGCTTTTTGCTTGGCGATAGTCTTTCACCGTATTGGATCGCCTTTGTCGATGTGTTATTTTTACCGGCGGCAGCCGCGGCGATGTTCTATCCGGTTTATATGGTCCGCCAGTGGCGAAATATGTTTTTTGTGCCTCTACTACTATTATTCACTCTGCTGAATGGAGCCAGTCACTGGGCAGTGTTAAATGACCGTCCCGATCTTGCGGTTCGGGCCTTACACAGTGCCATTTTTCTTGTCTGTTTAGTTATCGCTATTATGGGTGGAAGGGTCATTCCTATGTTTACCGCCAATGGTACCGGCACAAAAAAGGTCATGCCGATAAAGTGGCTGGACCAGTTAAGTCTACTGAGTCTTAATTTGATTGTGGCGAGTAGTATTGCAGGCTTCGAAAACTTGCCAAATAGTTGGATTAGCTCTTTATTTGCAATTGCAGCTGCTGCCAATGCGTATCGATTTATTCGCTGGGGTTTCTGGAAATGTGGAAAGGTTCCGCTCTTGTGGTCCTTGCATATTGGTTATGCTTTTCTACCGATAGGGCTCATTGTGACTCTATTACATTTCAATGACATCGCTGTGATTAGCTACAGTACTGCCATTCATTTCTTTTCGGTCGGCGCTATTGGTGGCATGATCCTAGCCATGATTTCAAGAGTAAGTTTGGGGCATGTCGGCCTGCCACTGACTCCACCAAAAACTATGTCGGTTGCTTTTATCTTGGTTCTTTTGGCTGCCATCTTTCGAACAATAATACCAATCCTAGCACCTTCCCTAATTCAGTGGAGCATTGTTTCTGCTGGGGTATTGTGGATGATTGCCTATGGACTTTTTTGCCTGTGTTATGGGCCCATGTTATGGTCTACGCGTGTCGACGGAAGGCCAGGATAAGCTTAAAGATCCGCATCTGCTTGTGGTAGCTGACGTTAATAAGCAATAAGCAATAAGCAATAGGCATAGCCGGTAGTAAATAGTTAAAAGGATTATTGTTCTAACAACTATTCGTTTTCGCCCAGACGTTTTTTTCTGCGATCATTCCAGCGACGAATTGTATGTCTGCGCCACGCCCAGCGTGTGGCGGCCGACCCTAGCAACCCAAAAAAAATACCGTTGACAAAACATCCCAGTAACAAAGGTTTCCAGATGGATAATAATTCATGGCTTATCCAATCCCAAGATAGCGCAAATTCAAACTGACCGGTGGTAGTCTCTAACAACAGGGCGCCTACCTTATAACAAAAATAGAACATCGGCGGCATGGTGAGCGGATTAGAGACCCAAACCAGACAGACGGAAATAGGCAGATTTGCACTAAAGGAAACCGCTAGAAAAGCGGCGATCAGCATTTGCCCCGGTAGCGGAATAAAGGCGACAAAGAGTCCGATAAAGGTCGCGACCGCTACTGATTGTCGATTTAAGTGCCAAATATTGGGGTCGTGAAGCCAGTCACCCAAAAATCTCAATGAGG